>ENA-OQCK01000052-OQCK01000052.1-human-gut-metagenome-genome-assembly--contig:-NODE-52-length-63024-cov-23.991748_pt1 | contig 63024 bp, 52 predicted proteins | sample MGYA00242498_ERZ504578 | MGnify/ENA primary metagenome ERZ504578 (study PRJEB26092, sample SAMD00036229) | human gut metagenome | host: Homo sapiens | study: EMG produced TPA metagenomics assembly of...
TTTTTGTACTGTTATCAACTGAAAAAAAAACTATGTCAACAATCATTTATCCTTCTCCCATCTTCGGTCCGGTACATAGTCGTCGTTTGGGAGTTTCTTTAGGAATCAATCTTCTTCCTGAAGATGGCAAGTTTTGTACCTTCGACTGCATTTATTGTGAATGTGGTTTTAATGAAGATCATCGTCCGAAAAAGAAACTGCTACTCGCGAGCAGGTTCGTGAAGCTTTGGAGGCCCGTTTGATTGATATGCAGCAAAATGGTCCTAAACCGGATGTGCTGACTTTTGCCGGTAATGGCGAACCGACGGCTCATCCTCACTTCGCAGGAATTATAGAGGATACTTTGGCACTGCGTGATAAATATTTTCCCCAGGCAAAAGTGAGTGTATTGAGTAACTCTACTTTTATTCACAAACCGGAGGTATTTGATGCATTGAATAAGATAGATAATAATATATTGAAACTGGATACCATTGATACGGATTATATCCATTTGACGGATCGTCCTACTGGACATTATGATGTGCAGAAAATTATAGAAGGCATGAAAGCTTTCAAAGGAAAGCTGATTATTCAGACTATGTTCATGAAAGGTACCTATCAAGGTCAGGATGTGAATAATACGACAGACCGGTATGTGTTACCTTGGTTGGAGGTTGTGAAAAAGATAGCTCCGCGTCAAGTGATGATTTATACCATTGACCGCGAAACGCCCGATCATGATTTGGAAAAAGCTACTCATAAGGAATTGGATAAAATAGGAGGATTGGTGAAAGAGGCAGGTATTCCGGTTTCGGTTTCATATTAAGTGAAAAAAGTAAGTTAACTTCGAGGGGCAAGTAAGTTAACTTACTTTGCTCATGAACATATCTTACTTTTTCAGGTCAGTAACAATGTATAACCTACTCCTCGGATATTTTTCAATTCAATGCGAGGTTCATCTTTCAACAGTTTCCGCAATTTCGTGATAAAAACATCCAGGCTGCGTGATTTAAAATAATCGTCTTCCGTATCCCAAAAACGGCTTAGAATAGCTTTTCTTTCCACAGTTTCATTTATATTCTTACAGAAGAGTTGAAGTATTTTTGCCTCGCGTACAGTTAGCATCTTTTTTTCTTCAGTTTCATCATTATACAGTGTGGCATGTTTGGCATCCAGTGTGAAACGTCCCAGTTTATAATGTTCATTTTCATTGCGTGATTTGGTTCCTGCTTTTATTTTAAGAATGGCATGTATATGCGCATCGAGTTCATCGGGCACAAAGGGCTTTTTCACATAGTTATTAACACCTAGTTTATATCCTTCTTTTACATCTTTGGGAGAAGTCAATGCGGAAGCAAATAAAATAGGAGTATCTCCATCAGTTTCACGAATACGCTCTACCATTTGATAACCGTTCATTACAGGCATGTCAATATCCGAAATAATGATATCCGGATGATATTCTTCCCAAGCCTTCAATCCTTCTTTTCCATTCATAGCAGTTATCACTTCATAACCACCAATAATTTCCTGTAATCCACTTTTCACGATATAACTGAAAGTGGGATCATCTTCTACTAATAAAAGTTTAATCATAGTTCCTCCATAATTTTAGGTATAAACAAAGTAAATTCTGTAAAATCTCCTTCTATGCTGTTTACATATATTTTTCCTTCATGTGCTTCAATTACTTGATAAACATAGTTTAAACCTAATCCAAATCCGGTAGCTCCACCAAATTTAGTGCGTTTAGTTGCTGAAGCACGTTCAAACTTGTCGAAAATGGTTCTTTGATCTTTCTCTGAGATACCCATTCCGTTATCATATATTTTTATAATGGTATATTTATCATCGTAATGCGAACTTATTTTTATTTCAATACTCTTTTTGGAATATTTAATGGCATTATCTATCAAGTTGCTCATAAGTTCTTTAAAAAATTCTTCATCAACATATACTTCTTTGGCTTTTAAATCAATAGTGAAATGAATGGGTTTGTCAGATTTTGTTATAAACTTCTCTTTTAAATCCTCAATAATAGGTTCGAATGAGATTTTTTTCTTATTCATTTCCAATTTATGATTTTCTAGTTTTGATAATGTAAGTATCTTATTGGTCAATGCTAATAAATGATCTGCTTCATTTTCTACGATAGTAAAATATTTCTCTTTCATTTCAGGTTTGTCATCCAGTCTTCCACTGTGCAGAAAACTAGTACACATCGTGATAGAACTGAGTGGTGTTTTCATATCATGAATCATGGCATAAGAAAAATCTTCCCTGAGTTGGGCTATTTTATTTTGTCTGGCGATGATTTTTATTTGATATACAATACATCCTATTACAAAAATCATCAATATGACAGTTGCTATTAGCAGTAACCCCATACGTTTAATAATTGTGTAATATGGGTTTATTAAAATCATTTGCACACCTTGTGATAAATCTGTCCGGATCGGAATTATATCTGTTTTTATAATCCCGAATGAATGGATATCTAAATCATTCTTGCTTTTATTCAGAACTTTTTCTGTGTCAGTATTCAGTAGGTAGATAGTTATTGTACTTTCAATATTAGTAGCTTTTAAGAAATCATTGGCGAGGGAATCAACATTAGTTAATGATAGTTCTAATCCTAGTTTTAATAATCCTTCGTTCAAATAGGCTATTTCCGGTACAATTTCGTTAGAATCTTTTATTGGAGCACCATTTATCATTGTTCCCTTAGGTGTTTTTTCAAATCTAATAGAAGCTTCCCTGTTTAAGGACTTCTTTAAAATGTCATTACTATCTTTATATATACTTTGTGAAAACTGTATATATGCATTACATAACCATATAGTTTGTAAAGCTATAATTGCTATTAATCCAAAAATAGTGAGTATTTTAATGTGTCTACCTTTCATGTTTATTTTTTTGCAAAGATAATAACATATTTCTAATGTTAGATAACAATCGGATAACATTTTATTATAAAAATAGCCTGTATATTTGCAATGTAAAACAAATGTAAGTCATTTAAATTAAAACAATAAGTTATGGAAAATATTATTTTAGAATTGAGAAAAGGAGAAAAAGAAAATATTTATGGTGGTGAAGGAAGAGTTGTTTATGTATTGAATGAAGAAGGTAAGTGTATACCCAGATATATAAACAATTAACATAGAGATAACACTTCAATAACAAAGAGTTAGAAAAAAGCAATTTACCTTTGTCGCATCAAAACAAACCCAAAAAGAGAGATATGGAAAAAACGAGTATAAACGAACAAGGTGGGGACGTAAATCACATGACCGGTATACCACTTTTTACTGTCCGCTTGTTCAAAAGAAGAATCAGAGATTGCCCTAATATTGAAATAGGGAAAATAATAACACGAACACAGAACATGATAAGAATTAAATGAAATGAAAACGCTGACGTTAGCAGAATGTATGAATATTTATGGTGGATGCTACATTTACAGTAGCAGTACTAGTCTGACTAGTGTATTTGTAGTACCCAGCCGTTTTAGAGAATTATTTTTTTAGTATATAACAACAAAACACAAAATGAAGTATGAAAAAGAATGATTATTGCATGGTGAAGCCACTCAGTGGCGAGGAATATGCACAGATATCGGGAGGTTATGCGCCTCCTACAGCGGAACAAATGAGAAATATGGACTGTTGGCAGATGTTATCTGCTGGTAGGTTTTTATATAAGTACAATTTTATTAACTAATGTAAATCAGTATCAGTACTTCCTATTGATTTGCATTAATAGAAAACTATATGAATATGAAAAGAATTGTATTTAAAATCGCAAAATCATTTTGCGCTTGCTTTATTACATTGTTGTTCTTTAGTTGTAGTAATTCCGAATCTGTGATGGAAAAAGAAAGGAAAAGTACTGTGATTATTGATATCAAACAAAATGGACTAGGTTATGAATTGAAAAGCAAAGAGGTTCCTTATATCACTCGTGCCTCAGGTCGAAATATAGAACAATTTTATTTATCTGTTTATAGAGAGGATAATAGAGATATAAAACTTGATGCTATTTTGGTGAAAGAAAATATAGACGAAAATAATTATATACTTTATCACTACACGACTGATGAAGTACTATTTGCAACATTATATATATCTGATAATACCTTGAAAGATATAAAATTGGAATTTGATGATGAAAATTTAGTAAAAACAAGAAGTCTTGCTAGTTGGTATCAGTGTGCCAATGATGAATACCAAAATTATAAAGATTTTTATGAGAATAACCACCCTATAGCATGTGATATTGGCGATTTGTTTTTTGGAGCATGTACTGTTGGTGGAGTACTAGGCAGTGCAATTTATTGTGCATTTTAAAATAACAATCAGTATGGAAAAAGAACATATATCAACAGTCCTTTTATTATCGGTTCTGCTAACTTTTATGTGTCCTGTTTTAGGCATAATTCCTTTATACCATAGTATAGAGGCTTGGAAAAAGAATAGAAAGTCAGATGTTTCCTATGTCATCAGTTTAAAAAAAGCATATAGCTGGACAAAAAGAATTTTTATTGCTTTGCTGATAATATGGATTGTTGCAGCAATACTTTTTTTCGGAGGATATTATTTTAGATGATAAATGATATGTCTTGTACGACGATTTAACATTAATCTAAAGATAATAATCTGATAACAAAGAGTTTGAAAAAGTAGATTTATATTTGTCGCATCGAAACAACCCTAATTACTCAGTATGCTAAATATGTAGCTGGTGCGGTCGGTGGTGCAGGTCTTGGTATTTTGACAGGAGCCGGACTGTTTCGGGTGAAGCTTTGGGTGGATACAGTGGAGCATTAGTAGGTGTGGCAACATTCTGTTGAATATGAAAAAGAGTATTCTGTATATTGTATCAGTATTTTTACTTGCTATAGCTTTATTTCTCTATGAGGGAGACCGGGCTAAGTTGATTCCCGTATGCTTTCTTTTTCTGGTAGCGATACTTAATATTAGTGTAAGAAAAAAGAAGATGATAAAGGGAAATAGTACGGATATTAATGTAATATGACAGTTTCTGTATATGAATGTTCTTGGAGCTATTTTAGAGAATTATTTTCTTAGTATATAACAATAAAACACAAAATGAAGTATGAAAAAAAATGATTATTGCATGGTGAAGCCACTCAGTGGTGAGGAACATGTACAGGTATCGGGAGAGTGTATGCCTCCTGCTGCGGAACAGATGGAACAACTTCGTAAAATATATGGACCATTAGCGGATATTATCTGCTGGTAGGCTTTTAGATAAATACAATTTATTAACTAATAAAAAAAATACTATTATGAAAAATTTAGAAAATAGTGCTTTGATGCAGGAAATGAATGTGAATGAGATGCAAGAAGTGAATGGTGGATGGGTCGCTTTAGCTCTTGCTGTGGCTGGTGCTGCAATTTATGTATACAATAATTGGGATGATTTTTGCGTGGGGGTTAATGAGGGATGGAACGGAACAAGAAATTAATCATTAAAGTATTATTTTATGAAATGTGTTTATGAAGAATTATCTGAGCAAGAATGTAAATGTTTTTGTGGTGGAGATAAAGCAATGAGAAGTTTGGGGAATAGTGTAGGTTCTATAGGAGCAAGTATTTGTAATTTTTTAGAATATTTTGGTCAGATGGCACAAAATAGTCCAACAGCTTATGGATAAAAACGAATAGATAATGAAACAAACGGATTTACAAAAGGAAAACAAAAAATTGAAGCGAATCAATTTTATCTTGATTATTTATGTGGTTATATCAATTGTTATTCAATTATATAATATACTAGTATGATTAATTTTAAATAAGAATTTATTAGTCAGGATTGCTTATAAGCTTTCCTGACTAGCAACTAGATATCGTAATTATGAGAAAAAAACATAGATTGCTTCACTTGATAGTAGGTTGTCTCTTTATCATAATAATGCTGCTATTCCGGACGTATTACCGTCCTTGGGTATATACAAATCATTTATTTGATTTCTATCTTGCCGATACATACACTAATCTGTTTGGTGAATGTGTTGTTTTTTTTATTCTTGTTTCTCTTTTTTCTCCTAATGAAATGTACAAACCGATTAAGTTGCTTTTCTATTCTTCATGTGGATTGATGATATATGAATTATTGGGATTGATAGTGGAAGGGGGATTATGTGATTATAAAGATATAATTGCTACTTTTGTTGGTGCCTTATTGTCTTATGCAATAAATAGAATGATTATTAGTAATAATTATTGAATAATGAATTAGATTTCAATTGTGACCATATGGAGAAAGGAATAACAGCATACCATTCATATTTGAGTTTAGGTAATGCAGAGGAAGCATTATCAGAGACCGTTCGTGAAGATCTAAACATTAATGATTTGTGTGAACAAGTGGATTATACCTCTTCCTGTATAGGAAGGCAATATCTTTATCACATTTTGTGTACTGATAAGGTTTCTGATGTTGCCAAACACGAACCGTTTATAGAAAAACTGCAAACAGATCATCCGCTTCGAGATCAATTAGTGAATGCTCTTCAAAAACTGAATAAACCGGATGCTTATTCCATAGTAGACATCTTGGCGGAAAAGGAACATATTTATTCACGCCGTTATTTGTTCTTGATTCAGATATGTAGATGGCTGCCTGCTCTTTTTGTTGTTTTGATGTTTCAATTTTCTTCTTCCCCTGTTCCTTTTCTTCTTTTATTAGTCTCCTATCTCTTTAACGGGTATTTACATTTCACACAAAAGAATGTTCTTTCCTGTTATTATTTCTCTATACCTCAACTTTACAAATTGCTGAAAACGGCCGATTACCTAAGCACTATTCCCTTGTTTTTATCTGTAGATACTAAAATGGAAAGCTGTACCCGGCATTTAAAGAAACTCAGCAGGAAGTTGGCTTCCTTTCGTTTTGGAATAGGATTGGAAAGCGAATCCGCCATGATCGTTTATCTGCTGACTGAACTTTTAAATATTTTCACTTTATATGCTACTGTCAATATTGTTACATCGTTCCAATCCATTCAAAAGAAAAAAGAGGAAATAGAACAGGCTTTTCGTTATATCGGTTTTTTGGATGTGCTTTGTTCCCTCTCTTTTTTACGTGAACAGATACCTTATTATTGTAACCCTTCGGATAATAAAGCAGAAGAGCGTTTGTATGCAGATAGTATCTATCATCCTTTGATAACGGGATGTGTCTCTAATAATGTATCTTTATTGGGTAAGTCGATGCTCATAACCGGTTCGAATATGTCGGGAAAAACAAGTTTTATACGTACCGTTGCCATTAATTTATTAACTGCAAAAACATTAAATACTTGTTTCGCAAAAGAATTTCGTATAGATATGCGGAGATGTCTTTATTCGGTGATCCATACCGAAGATGGTCTGTTGGAAGGAAAAAGTTATTTCTTTAAGGAAGCGGAGAATGTGAAGGCAGCTCTTGACAAAGGAAAAGAAGGAAATTATTTGTTGATTTTCGATGAGTTGTTCAAAGGAACCAATACAGTGGAAAGAATAGCCATTAACTCTGCCGTATTTTCTGAGTTGGCGAAAGCAGATAATTTAATCCTTGCCTCAACTCATGATTTGGAACTGACTGGGCTACTGAATAATCAATATGAATTGTATCATTTCAGTGAAAAAATAGTTGATGATCAACTTCTGTTTGATTACAAACTGAAGAAAGGAGTGGCAAAAGAAGGGAATGCCATCAAAATATTGGAATTATGCGGATATCCTTCCTCGTTGATCCGGACAGCGAAGAACACACTCCCGATGATACATTGATTTAACCTAAAGATAACAATTCAATAACACATATCCTTTTTCTTTCATTCTACTTTTGCTGCATGAATCAGTAAAAGTAGAAATGTTATGTTATTACCAAATGAATGGATAGAGAACAGTATTGAAACATACATCTATCAACACACCACAAAGTCCCAGATTATCTATTGGGTAGTATTGGCAGCCGTAACTGCCGCTATGATTGCATTGCCTTTTATCTATGTAGATATCTCTGTGCAAGGCAGTGGAGTAGTAAGGCCGATTACTGAAAAAACTGAAATAAAATCGTCTATCACAGAATTAATAGATTCAGTTTATGTGCGCGAGGGCGATCAAGTGAATAAAGGCGATGTACTCCTCCGCTTCCGCACCAATAACTCCGATTATAAAATCAATTATCAAACGAATCGCCTGAATGACTATGAAGCACATTTGTCAGATTTGGCTTATCTGGCAAAAGGCGAATGCCCTGCCGGGTTTCATTCTCCGGTGCGTCAACAGGAATATACCTATTTTATCAAAAAGAAAGAAGAATTGGAAACCTCTTTGGCACAGGCAGAAAAAGAGTATAAGCGCAATAAAAACCTGTTTGATAAGAAAGTGATTTCAGAAGAAGAATATGATAAATATTATTTTCAATATCAAAGCCGGCAAAATGAACTGGCTTCATTGATACAAAGCCAGTTGAGTACGTGGCAAGCAGATCTGAATACGTATCGTAATTCTCGTAGCGAAATGAATACTACACTGAAGCAAGAGTTGAAAGATAAAGAACTCTATATAGTTCGTAGTCCGATAAGTGGAACCATTGATCAATTTTCCGGCATATACAGGGGAAGCAGTATACAGGCAGGACAGTCATTGGCAGTTATCAGCCGGATTCCACACTGTGTATGGAAATATATGTTACTCCTCGAAATATCGGTTTTATGAGTTTGGGAATGCCGGTCAATGTACAGGTGGAATCATTTAATTATAATGAATGGGGAACATTACCCGGCAAAGTGACCGAAATTTCATCAGACTTCCTAACCGACAGTCAGGGAAACTCATTCTATAAAGTGAAATGTCAAATGGAGCGGAACTATCTTATGCTGAAAAGCGGACAGAAAGGAATATTAAAGAAGGGAATGACCGTCAGTGCCCATTTTATGATAACGCGGCGATCGCTTTTCGATTTGCTCTACCAAAAGATAGACGATTGGGCGAATCCCAAACAATATGAGAATAATGCGATGATAGCTAAATTTTGATTCTACAATTCATTTATAAATATTCAATGATGAGCAAGAAAGGTATTAAAATAAAACAGTTTGATATTACAGATTGCGGAGCGGCTTGTCTGGCTTCCGTATGTGCCTATTATGGTTTGCAATTTCCCATTGCACGTATCCGCCAATATGCGTTTACCGATCAAAAAGGAACGAATATTTTGGGTTGATAGAGGCTGCTAATAAGCTGGGCTTGTCAGCTAAAGGAGTGCGGGCTAAGTTTGAGGCATTGTATATTGTTCCTAAACCTGTTATTGCCCATGTCATCGTGCACGAGCAGCTTCAGCATTTTGTAGTGATATATAAGGTGGAGAAAAAGAAAGAATACATAGAGTATATGGATCCGGGTGACGGGCGGATGCATCGCGTGACCAATCAGGAATTTGAGAAAATGTGGACCGGTGTACTGGTGTTATTGGAACCGGAAGAAACTTTCAAGACCGGAAACATGAAAACCGGTATGACAAAGAAGTTCTTTTCTCTGCTGGCTCCTCACAAAAGCGTGATGCTACAAGCCGTGTTTGGTGCGCTTATTTATAGCATTTTGGGATTATCCACTTCCATCTATGTAGGTAAAATTACAGATTATGTATTGGTAGATAAAAATATCAATTTACTCAATCTCATGGGAGTGATCATGCTGGTCATCCTGCTATTGCGGACTTTTATCGGAGCAATGAAAAGTATTCTGGCTTTAAAGACCGGACAACGGATTGATGCGGCATTGATTTTAGGATATTATAAGCATCTGCTGACTTTACCTCAGCAATTCTTTGATACGATGCGCGTAGGTGAAATTATTTCACGCGTCAATGATGCGGTGAAAATCCGTAATTTTATCAATAATGTTTCGTTGGATCTGGTGGTTAATATCATGATTCTTGTCTTCTCTGTGTGCCTTATGTTCGTTTATTCCTGGGAGCTGGCATTGATTACATTAGTGTCTGCCCTTATTCTTGCTTATTTTCTGGGGATTTAATAAATTGAACCGGAAATATCAGCGCGGTATTATGGAAAGTAGCGCTGATTTGGAAGCGCAATTGGTGGAGTCTCTTAATTCTATTTCTACTATCAAACGATTCGGTATAGAGGAATATGCCAATTTGAAAACGGAAACTCGTTTTGTACATTTATTAAAGAATACGTATCGCAGTATTTATGGATCCATTATGGCGCAAGGCGGCATTCAGTTTGTATCCACCGGCATTACGATTGCCATTCTTTGGTTAGGAAGTATTTTAGTGGTCGATCAGGAGTTGACACCCGGAGCTCTGATGGTGTTTTATTCCTTGGTTGGTTATGTAATTTCTCCTATCGGCTCGCTGATTTCTTCCAATCAGACTATCCAGGATGCACTGATTGCCGCCGACCGCTTATTCCAGATTATGGACTTGGAACGCGAACAGGATAATAATCAAAAGATAATATTAGAACCGGATATGGTAGGCGATATTACGTTTGAGAATGTTTCGTTTCGCTATGGTTCGCGCAAGGATGTGTTCAAGGAATTGGGCTTGAAGATAGAAAAGGGGAAGACTACTGCCATAGTGGGAGAAAGCGGGTCGGGCAAGACGACTTTGATTTCGTTGTTACAGCATATTTATCCTATACAGGAGGGTCGCATTCGCATAGGCGATTATGATATTGCGCAAATAGACAATCGCAGCCTTCGTCGCCGGGTGGGAACAGTACCTCAACAGATTGAATTATTTGCCGGCAGCATTGCAGAGAATATAGCGGTAGGTGACTTGCATCCGGACATGAAGAAAATTGTAGATTTGACGGAACAACTTGGTTTGAAGGACTTTATAGATGGTTTGCCTAAGGACTACCGGACTTATATCGGTGAACATGGTGCATCCTTGTCGGGTGGCGAGCGGCAGCGGCTTGCCATAGCACGTGCTTTGTATAAGGAACCGGAGATACTTATTTTCGATGAGGCAACGTCTTCGCTTGATTCTATTTCCGAACGCTATGTAAAGCAGACGCTGGATGCATTGGCACGGAAGGGGAAAACGATTATCGTGATTGCTCATCGGTTGAGTACAGTGAAGAATGCTGATAAGATTGTGGTGATTGATAAGGGGCAAGTAATCGAGGCAGGTACTCATGAAGAATTGTTCAATTCGAATGGGATGTATCATCGTTTATGGAAGGAACAGTTTGATGAAATAGGTTAAAGAATGAGCAGTATGAAAAAGTTAATAGTTGCAGCTGTTGCAGCCATCGTATTTATAGCGAATATACAAGCACAAAATAAGAAGTGGAGTCTCAAAGAATGTATAGATTATGCCATACTGCACAATATAGAGGTGAAGCAGAGTCAAAACCGGATTAAAAGTTTGAAAGTAGAGAGAAATACGCTGAAGAGCAGTTTTCTGCCCGACCTGAATGTAGGAGCTTCACAACGTTTTTCTTTTGGCAGGGCCTTGAATCAGGATAATACGTATGAAGATAGCAACATACAAAATTCTTCATTCTCTGCCAGTGCTGAAATGCCTCTTTTTACCGGATTCAAAACAAGTGCATCCATTACCCGGAATAAATTCGATATATTGGCGGCTGAGGCAAATAAGGAATTGATAGAAAACAATTTGTCACTCAATGTAACTAACTATTATTTTCAGATACTGTTGAATAAAGAAATCTATCGTATCGCTCAAGAACAAATCCGGTTGACAAAAGAACAAGAAATCAGAACACGGATTTTGATAGAGAATGGAAAAGTTCCGCAGTCTCAATTATATGATGTGAAAGCTCAATTGGCTGATGATGAGCTGGTGGCTACTGAAGCTAGGAACTCGCTGCGGCTTTCTTTTCTTGACTTGATGCAATTGATGGAGTTGAAGGGTGAGGAGTATTTTGATGTAGATTCTTTGGATGAAAGTATAGTTTCTATGGAGTCTGTCACTCCTGAGGGGATTTACGCCTCGGCATTAAGCTGTATGCCTCAGATAAAGCAAGCTCATTATTCTTTGCAGAGTAAAGTGAAAAGTACAAAAGTTGTCAAGTCGGGATATTACCCACAGCTTTTTTTGGGTGCCGGAATCAATACCGGTTACTATTATTCTCGTCGTGCAATGAATCCGTCTTTTTATCAGCAGTTTAAAAACAATATGCAGAAAAGCATTTATTTCACATTAAGCATCCCTCTTTTTGACCGCTTCTCTACGAGGAATCAGGTAAAAACAGCGCGTTTGGAAGAGAATAATGCCCGCTTGTCATTGGAAAATGAAAAGAAAAGTCTCTATAAGGATATTGAGAAAGCATATATGGATGCGTTGGCAGCTTTTGAGAAATACGAATCTACTACCAAAGCGGTAGCTGCCAATCGGGAGGCGCATCGGTATGCGTTAGAGAAGTATATGGCTGGAAAGTCGGCTGTATATGAGTATAATGAGATAAAAATGAAATTAGCAGATGCGTTGTCCCAACAATCACAGACTAAATATACCTATTTACTGAAAGAACGGATATTGGCATTCTATTCATGCCACTCTTTGGTGGAGTAGTACCAACCTGAAGTATTTAGATGAGAAAGAGGATATTCCAGCTATCGGGAGTATCCTCTTTTCCATAGATAAATTCTTTTAATAGAGTAGTCCGTTTTATTTTTCTATAATGCCCTTTGCCTTTTCCAGTGCTACATTAATATTAGGACAGATATTTTCTTTTCCCAGTAATTCATTAAATCCTGATTTTTCAAGAATTTGATGCACTTTTTCATTCACTCCCGAAAGCACAATCTGAATATTTTCTTTTTTAGACATTTCACATAGATTAGTCAGGTTGTGAATACCGGTAGAGTCAATGAATGGTACTTTACGCATACGTACAATCCGTACTTTGGGACGGTCGCCCAGTTCGGACATGATTTCCTCAAACTTGGTAGCGATACCAAAGAAGTAGGGACCATTGATTTCATATACTTCCACACCTTTGGGAACCATGAGATGTTCTTCGTGCACTTCCAGATCGGATTCATTATTGGGGTCGATTTCATTTTTGATAACCGATATTTCTGTTGTTTCCATGACACGTTTCATGAACAATACACAGGCAATGAGCAAACCTACTTCAATAGCTACGGTTAAATCAAAGATAACAGTCAGGAAGAAAGTGATCAGTAGTACGGTGACGTCTGATTTCGGATTCTTCAGCAACGCCTTGAAAGTACGCCAGCCGCTCATGTTATAAGAAACAATCACCAATACACCTGCCAGACAGGCCATCGGGATATATTGTGCCAGAGGCATCAGGAACAAGAGAATCAGCAACAGAATGACTGCATGAATGATACCTGCAACAGGTGATTTTCCACCGTTGTTGATATTGGTCATGGTACGTGCGATGGCTCCTGTAGCAGGAATACCGCCAAACAGTGGAGCGATAATATTGGCTGCGCCTGGGCTATCAGTTCCGTGTTTGAATCGTGGCGGTCACCAATGACACCATCGGCTACGGCAGCAGACAACAGAGATTCTATGGCTCCCAGTACAGCAATGGTGATGGCAACCGGAAATAAATTCTTGATAGCTTCCCAATCTAATTTGGGTACTACTGCATCCGGCAACTGTGACTGAATGGTAAAACGGTCGCCAATGGTATCGATGCAAGTGATTCCTCCGTATGTCTTCATCAGGTATACGGCAATAGTCACTACAATGATGGCAATTAGCGAGCCTGGGATCTTTTTTGAGAATCGGGGAGTCAGTGCGATGATCAGGACACTGACTATGCTGACAATGGCGTTCCACCAATTAACAGTATCAAAATGACGGAAATAAATCATCCATTTGCCTATAAAGTCTCCCGGTACTTTTTCTCCTCCGAAGTTCAGTCCGAAGATATCGGCAATCTGTGTCGTAAAAATGGTGACGGCAATACCACTGGTAAATCCTACAATAATGGGATAAGGAATAAATTTGATAACAGCTCCCAGCTTGAATACACCTAATAAAATAAGGAGTACTCCTGCCATAAGAGTTGCTACTGTTAATCCGCTGATGCCGTATTCTTGGATGATACCATAGATAATTACGATAAATGCTCCGGTAGGTCCGCCTATTTGTACTTTGCTTCCTCCTAATAAAGAGATGATAAATCCTGCTACAATAGCAGTGATGATGCCTTTTTCTGGAGAAACTCCCGAAGCGATACCAAATGCGATAGCTAGTGGAAGTGCAACAATACCTACGATAATTCCGGCCATAAGGTCGGCCATGAAGCTCTCTTTTGAATAATTCTGTAGGGTAGTGAAGAGCTTCGGCTTGAATTCAAATGCTTTCATTTGTCAACTACTTTATGCTATGATTTTAAACGAGTTGCAAAAGTAGATAAAATTAATGTATAAATTAAGGTATTATTCTATTTAAATTCGTATTTTTGTTATTCATAGGGTGTTTTGTTGATAGTAATGGTGCGTTGGGCGGTAGAATCATTTGTGATACTGGTTACATCTCCTCTCGTAGTAAAGTAAACGTAATTTCCTTTATCGTAAAAACGATATACCTTGCAACCGTCATGTTCAAACAGATAGCTGACAGTGTAAGTGGAGTTGTTTTCAGATTCTCCGACCTTTAACGGTATGGACGCACACGAATTAAATCCTATTATAGTAAGGAGGGGAAAAGTGAATAATTTGATGATGCTTTTCATAATGAAAAATGTTAATGTTGTTGTGAACACAAATATAGGTGTTCTTGTTTATTTTATATAAAGTGAACGTTTAATTAAATATAAAAATATAATTGTAATGAATACAATTTTGGAATAAAAGATATATCTTTGTATTACCAAAAGATGATTGAATAATAACTAACTAATAAAACTAATTATTATGGCTAAGAGCGTAAAAGGTACACAGACAGAAAAAAATTTGCTGACTTCATTTGCAGGTGAGTCACAGGCTAGAATGCGTTATACTTACTTTGCAAGTACAGCAAAGAAAGAAGGTTATGAACAGATTGCTGCTATTTTTACTGAAACAGCTGATCAGGAAAAGGAACATGCGAAACGTATGTTTAAATGGTTGGAAGGTGGTATGGTAGAAATCACTGCCAGCTATCCTGCAGGTATCATTGGTACCACTATGGAGAATTTAAAAGCTGCGGCTGCCGGTGAAAATGAAGAATGGACTACTGATTACCCTCACTTTGCTGATGTGGCCGATCAGGAAGGTTTTCCTGCTATCGCTACTATGTATCGCAGAATCGCTGAAGCTGAAAAGGGGCATGAGGAAAGATATCTGGCTTTATTGAAGAATGTGGAAGAAGGCACAGTATTCAAGAAAGCGGAAGAAACTGTATGGCAGTGCCGTAACTGCGGTTACATTTATGTAGGTACGGAAGCTCCTGAAGTATGTCCTGCATGTCTGCATCCGCAAGCTTATTTCGAAGTGAAGAAGAATAATTATTGATTGAAATAAAATCACTCGTTCATCATGAATCCGGTTTCTCTGAAAAGGGGAAACCGGATTTTTTATTTTTAGGGAATGATTTTTGATTAGTTTTTATTCTTCTCTTTTCCCGTTTACAAATTCCCCCGGTTTCATGCCGAACTGTTTCTGGAAACATTTGGAGAAATAAGACGGATTATTGAATCCTACCATATAACAGATTTCATTAATGCGGTATTTGTTTTCTGCTAGCAAGATCGCTGCTTTTTTCAAACGTACCACTTGAATCAGTTCATTAGGGGTGATATTGGCCAATGTTTTAATTTTGGCAAACAGACCCGAACGGCTGATACACAACTTTTCGGCCAGGAAATCTACGGATAATTCCGGATTGGAGAAATTCTCTTCTATGATTTCATTCATGCGGGTAAGGAACTTGTCGTCCATAGAATTATTGGCAATGCTGTTCAGCGGAACCAGCGGCATCTTCGAGAATTTCTGACGCAGCAGATTACGCAAGTCTACCAGATTCTTGATACATGCTTCCAAGTATTGCATGGAGAAAGGTTTCTCTATGTAGGCATCTGCACCACAATCCATACCTTCTATCTTGGAGTTGGTATCTGTCTTGGCCGTTAGCAGGATGAAGGGTATATGACTGGTAGTTTGGTTAGTCCTTATCGCTTTGCAGAATTCCACTCCGTCCATGCGTGGCATCATCCAGTCGCTTACAATGAGTGTCACTTCGTTTTCTTTGAGTTTATTTAATGCTTCTATACCGTCTTCTGCGGTAAGTATGCTGTATTTATCAGCCAGACTACTCGAAAGGAAATTCAACATTTCCTCATTATCATCCACAATCAGCATGGTTGGTTTATGTTTGATAGGAGAACCGGAGAGGTCCTCTTGCAAGATTCCTTCGGGAATGGCTGGGTTGTTCAATAGTGATGTGCCGTATCCTGTGGCAGGACTTGTGCTTGTTCTACAGGCAGTGTTACGATAAAAGATGACCCTTTGTTCACTTCGGATTCCACTTCAATGCAGCCATTGTGTGATTCTACAATACTTTTGACAATGCTGAGGCCGATACCTGTTCCCGGCTTGTTATCCATAGCCTGATAGAACGGATGGAATATCTTCTTTTGTTCTTCTTTGCTGATCCCTATGCCGTTATCTGTCACTCGGATTATAAAAGTATGTTGTTCCGGCTGTACGATACAGGTAAGAGTAACTTCATCTTTTGTGTATTTACTGGCATTGGTTAACAGGTTGCTGACTAGTTTGGTTACCGCTTCACTGTCTACTATAGCTGTGAAATCTGCTTCAGGATATTCCACAGTAAGCCGTGCTCCATGTTGGGCGATGAAAGGTTCGAAACGTTCACAAACCGCTTTGAGCAGTTGGTGGATATTTTGGGAAGCAAACTTCATTTTCATTCCTTCCTGTTCCACCTTCCGGAAATCCAGCAATTGGTTTACCAGGAACAGCAGACGCTGGCTGTTACGGTCAATAATATTTAGATCGTCGCGTACTGTAGACGGCAGGGACACGGGGGATTTCATTATTTTCTCCAAAGGTCCTATGATAAGGGATACCGGTGTGCGTATTTCGTGGGCTATCATGGTGAAGAACTTGATTTTGGCTTCGTGTACTTCTTTTTCCTTGTTGGCGTTCAGTTTGTTTATTTCAGCCGTATGTTTCTTCTCTGTCCGTTTGATGATGAAGCGGATGACGAATCCGAAAGCTATGCAAACCAATATAAAATAGAGCAGTTTGGAAGCGGTGGACCAATAGAAAGGAGGGTGGATGGTGATTTTCAGACTGGTTCCTTTTTCATTCCATATTCCGTCATTATTGGTCGCCTTTACTTTGAAAAGATAGGTTCCTGCGGGCAAATTGGTGTAAGTGGCCTTATTTTGGGAGCCTACATAGTTCCAGTCTTTGTCAAATCCTTCCAGTTTATAGGCGTATTTGTTTTTATTGGGGGTGCAATAGCTTAAAGAGGCATAAAGCAAGCTGAATGCATTTTCTTTATAGGATAGCTCCAGTTCTTCCAACTGGTTGAGAGATTTTGGAAGCAGTTTGTTTCCAGTTTGGATTTCCTTATTATCTATTTCCAGTTCTGTAATGATTACTGGAGGAAGCATCACATTTGTCTTAATCTGATGGGGGTAGAAAGCATTAAATCCGTTTACCGAGCCGATATAAATTTTTCCATCCGATGCTTTTAAGGCAGCATTAGGTAGGAATTGTTCACTTTGCAGTCCGTCGCTTTTAGTAAATACTCGGCAACCTTCTCCAGGGGTGTAACGCACTAGCCTTTGGTGGTGGTGAGCCACAATATGCGTTGGTCTTCGATGATGCTGCATATATTGTGACTGGGAATTTCAAGAGGTAAAGTTTCGAATGCATCTTCTTCCGCATTGTATTTGCAGAGCCCGTTCATGGTTCCCACCCACATCTCTCCGTTTGTGTCAATCAGTACACAGTTCACTTGGTTGTTTGCCAGTGAGTTCGGATTTTTATGGTCATGTATATAGTTCTTCCATATCTGTTTTTCTGGATGGTATTTAAATAATCCCTTGCCTTGGGTGGAGAACCAGAGATTTCCTTTGGTATCCTGGTCAATGTCAATGGTCAGTGCGTCCAAGTATTTAATTCGGGTGAAATTATCTTTTTCCCGGTTATATAGATTTACTCCGGACATGGAGGTGACCCATATTCTCTCTTTTCTGTCTTTGAATATGGCATAAGAACTGGTTCCGTCCAGTGAGGCGGGATTATCCTGATAGGCAGAATATGTTTTAAAAGTTCCCGTTTGCAGATTTAATACGTTTACCCCTCCAGTATAAGTACCGATCCATAAATTATCACCGTCCATACAAAGTGCATGTACATTGTGATAGGACAGACTGTTTTTTCCCTCCAAGGGCAAATAATGGGAAAATTTTCTATTTTTGGGAGAAAAGCGGTTTAACCCTCCGTCATCCGAAGCGATCCATACATCTCCGTTAGAGTCTTCGCAGAACCGTCCGATGACTGTTCCGTTAACAGAATTGGAGAAACGTGAGTGGACAAAACTTTCGAATTGTCCAGTATTGGGTGAAATATAATTTACTCCTCCATAGTAAGTTCCGATCCATATTCCACCTTCATGATCTTTTATAATAGGATAAACAAAACGGTTGGACAATGAATGTGGGTTTGTTTCATCTTCTGTAAACAATTGATATTCCTCTGTAATGGTATTGAATAACAGAAGCCCGTCATCCGAGCCTATGAGTAGCTGGTGAGGGGCATATTCCATGATAGAATGAATATGGGTGGCACCTTTTCCGTCTGTCGGATGCAGATAAGTAGTGGCCTTTCCGCTGTATTTATCGATTTTTTGCAAACCACACTCCCAGGTTCCTAACCACAGTGTATGTTCCGAGTCTTCCAACATGACCAATGCGTTTGAGTCATGCTTTCCGCTTTCATAGGAGAGCGGAAAAGTCTCGAATTTATTTTCTGCTTTATTCAGTTTGAAAAGACCTGAGTTTCCCCAATTGGTAATGGCCCATATTTGGTTTTCACTATCCACCAGCACACTTGCCATTAAACCATTTGCGTTTTTAAATTCGTATTGCTCCAAGTGGTTGGTGATGGTGTTGTATTTGAATATTCCTTGTCCTACCGTAGTGAACCATAGGTTTTTGTCTTTATCTTCGACAATATGGTTCGTATTTGTTTCAATATGGATATTTTTGGAGGTGGCCAGTACAAAAGGCATTATATCTTCTGTTTCGTAATCATAGATATATATGCTTCGTCTGTACCTATCCATATCTTGTTGAGGGTGCTGTATAAAGATGAAATAGCTTCATTAGCTCCCCTATCTTTCAGTCTATAGAGTTTTACAGTAGTACCGTCATAGCGGTTCAGTCCTTCATCCGTTCCTATCCATAGAAAACCGTATTTATCTTGCATTAAAGCACGTACCGAATTGGATGATAGTCCGTCTTCTACAGAAAAATGACGGAAACAGAGGTCATTGGACGCAGCAAACAGAATCATCGGCATCAGTAAGTTCAATAGCAATAGGACTAGTCTTTTCATAGTATTTTCTTCTTATTTCTAAATCTTATGCAAGATTACTACTTTTCTGAGAAAGAAAAGAGAAAATTCGAAGAAAAAGTGAGGATTCCAGATGAATCTTTCAATAGACCTTTCCAGACATTCTCTAAAAGCTAGCTTATCATAATCCTGCTGCAGATTTTAAGCGGTTGATAGCTGTTTCTATCATATCATGTGTGCCACTGCCGTCTGTTACATATTTTATGACCATTTCAGTGAATGCAACAGCATCTTTTAATGTCGGATTTGTAGAGTCACCTATTGTGCCCACGCGCCTTAATAGAGCGGATAAAGGCCTTAAGTCTTCCATTTCGGGTAAGTTACCCGGTCTCATTGTATTGATGACGGTATTCAAACTAGCTACTATGGCATTGACTTCTCCTTGGGAGTAGTTTTTATCCTTATTAAAATATACATTTTGGGCATGTTCCAATGCACGTTTCAAACGGGTAAACCCGAAATGAGCCCAAGGAGCAAATTCAGGAACCTTGACTGCGAGAGCATTCCATTTTTCTTGGTTTGTTTGGCGTTCCATAGCTATATTAAGTAACTCCTTTAATTCTGTTTTATCTACATTATTTGCCAGTACCAAAGAAGCGGTGGCATCTTGTAGTGATAAAGTTTGTTTGTCAATAACGGTTTGTAAATCAATGTTATCCATTACTTCATGGGCGGTTTCAAGAGTAGCTTGCAATGTTTTAAAACTATCAGTAGTATAAAGGTCCGGATTACATTTTTTAGCTATATGGATACTGGCTTCAAGATTGCTCTTATCTAATCGGGAGGCGACTAATGATTCTATGGCCTTGTCAATATTGTCTACACAAGTAGAAATGGTAGTTTCTGTCAGAGGAGATATTTTCATTAGTTTCTCTCCCTCTTGTATAGCGGTTGTTAGTTTGGCGAAACTTGCTTTTGTGTAATGGCTTTTACTAAATGCTGTAGTTTCTTGTAATTTTGCCGACAGAGCCATTTTCAGTTCTACAGTAGGATCTTTAATATGATTGATGCGGAAGTAATGAGTTGTATGGTCATGGCGATAATAATCTGGTTGGAAAGTTCGTCCACCTTGCATTAGTGTATATAAATTTCCTGTAGTACCGGTTTGCAGACCGTTAGGTTCAACAACGGCAATACTGGCAAGACGTGAGTCTATATTGAGTGTTGCTTCCGTCCAATTAGTGATATCGATAGCTGTCATGGCAAACGGTCCATACATTAATGTACCTACCCAGGCTGTTTCAAGTTGGTGTCCATCTTTACTTGCTATTTTGGCCGGTAGCTTGTCGGGACCATAGTCTATATGTTTGGTGAATGGCATTGTAATTTCTACTATATCATTTTCTTTCCATTGCCGGGCAGGTATTACCGCGTATGAACAAGGTTGATAATGAGTGGCAATAGAGATTCCATTTAGTTTTACATCAAAGCCGTCGGTGGCCCAATAAGGTACTCGCAGTTTCATGGCAAATCGGGCTTCTCCGGCAGTAACTTTAATTGTGGAGCTTTTTGCTGGCCACAAACATTCCTGTTGTAAAGTGATATTTTTCTCTTCCCAATGGAGTGTGGTAGGCATATAAAGAGCTACCCACAATGTATTGTCTGAAACAAAGTAGGTTGCTTCCTGATATTTTACATGATTCTCAGATCCCGTACCTCCGCAGCAGGTAGATTGCGGAGTTTCGTTGCCCCATGGTTTCGATGCATTTAGTCCTACGGCATATTGATAAGTAGTCTGATAGTGTTCAGGGTGTAATGAGCCGATTATTTGGTTGTAAAGTGTCCGTTCGTAATAATCCATGTAACGGGCATCGTCCGGATTAAAACAGTTGAGGTCTTTTGTTAATTTTAGCAAGTTATATGTACAACAAGTTTCATTGATATGTGGATTTGAGTGACTCTCTCCTTCAGATACGCCATTCATGGCCATACTTACTATTTGGGTATAGGGCTGTCTGAACATTTCGCCATTACCCACACCGCCGGTAGAATAACGATAACGTCCTTGTATTAAATTCCAGAAATTATGGGATACATGATAATAAAATGTATCATTGTTACTTAAATAACTTCTCAGTGCACCGATGATCATGGGGATATGCTGATTGGCGTGTCTGTTACGTATATCATCAATATTCTTTGAAAGCGGTTCGTAAAAGGCCGGACTATCAAAACAATTGGATGCTTCTATCAGACGCGCCTTCTCTTCAGGGGCGCTGACCATTTCTGAAAGACGTGCTAAAGATTCTCCCATACCTCCCACTTCACCTGCAATGTACATGTTCCACATTTCATAACGATTGCCGGGACGTGTCCTGCGTTCTTCTTGTGTTCCGTCTTTTTTTACATAAGTGCGGTAGTGCATTCTATTCCATACCCACAGACCCATATCTTTGGCTATGAGCAATGCTTTGTCGGCAATGCTTTTATCATCCATATAAGTTGCGATATCTATCAGACCCGCTAACTGTTTGTGAATGGAGTAATAGGGGGCCCATACCCAGTCCGAATTGTTATATGCACGATACATTTCTATCAGTGCGGGATGGTGTGGGGGGATCGCATTCAGATAACCATAGCCATAAGTAGCCCATTTTGTTTTATGTTCATCAAAAGCTTCCCATGTACCCTTCATCTTTTTCAATTCTTCTTCAGGGGCAAAATCACGGGCTTCGAGATACCTTCCTAATTCTTCGCTCCATACGAATGTACGCTCCTGACATTCACGCAGTTCATTCACCATCCGGGTGATGTTACGGCGTAGAATTTCTTTATGCGAAGGATTTGTTGCAGCGGCATAGGCAAGGGCCAGTGCGGACATATAGTGTCCGGAACCATGTCCTTTTAGTTTGGTTTCAGGTGAGTCCCATCCGTCGGATCGTATATCCTTCGGTACTCAGGCCATAAGTGTCGCGATAATTATATAGCTGTTGGCTTACATCCCAACTGATAATCTCTTTAATGGCAAGATCACGATTGGAGGTCAGGCGGTTGTTGCGTCAATCTTTACATTGTTTAAGGGGATAGTATGGGCTATTAGCTTGGGAAAAATTGTATTTTTAGTGTCTACCACCTCTATTTTAGCAGTGATAGGATATCCGTTTTCTGTAGTATCGTCTCCTATAATGAATCCGTTTATTGTGTATTGGCTTCCGATGGGATAAACTTTATCGTCAGCTTCCGATTGTTCTGTGGATAAAGCGGAATTGGACCATTTAGTTTGACGGTATTCACCTTGTCCGTCTGAATAAGTCACCCATACTTGATAAGGTAATTGGGGAACAGTTCCCACAGGACAATAGACCACGATGGGTTGTACAGAAGTTATGCTTCGTACTTCGATAACATTTGTCTGCAAGGTGGATGTTGCTGTTTTATTAGGACTTAGTGTATACGCCTCAACGGGTATTGTTGTCAATAGGGATAATCCTGTAAAGAGAGTAAAAGATAAATATCTGTTCATTTCCATGAGCATATTTTAAATAATGATTTTATAAGAGATGGGAATATAAAGCCCGGTTCTAATAACTTAAACCGGGCTGGAAAAATAAATATTTGCTTAAATAATTAGTAACTATCGAGAAGAAAGAAGGTTACCTTCTATCACATTATTTCTTATTTACCGGCATAGCTGGATTTTGCTGTAAATTAGGGTTTGTATTAAGATGATCTAAATGAATCGGGAACAGGGTAGAGTTGCCATTCAAGTCATTGGCAGTCGGAGTATGGTTAAACCAACTTTTCTTCTGATAGGTTCCAAAGCGAATCATATCCGTACGTCGACGGGCCTCGGCTGCAAATTCCCATCCCCATTCATCATAAAGTCCGCCTAATTCTACGACTTCTGTATTACCCGCATCATCAATCTGACCTTTTTCGTCAAGCGTACCATAGTTAATGTGTGTATCGCCTTTCAACCAAGCTGCATCAACCGTTGCTTTTTCCGGATGAGCCGATTCACGGAATGCACGCTCACGGATCTGTGATACGATATGGGCTGCTTCGGTTTCGTTTTGTCCTAAGCGGAGTAGACATTCTGCTTTCATCAGCAATACTTCAGTATAACGGAAATAAGGGAAGTCGTTGCTTAGAAGGCTTTTAGCTCCTACCTTGATTTCGTATTTTCCTACCCGATAACCGTCATCTGTGTCTGTTTTGTAAATACTGGGTAGCTTATTGGGGAAAGTGGTGATCAGTACTCCGTCCGGGCTGTACTGGTCACCTTGCAGCCATGTATATTTTAACCGCATATCATCAGGATCATAGCTGTTAATGAACTGAGGGTTTGCTGCTGAACCTCCCCATGGGGTGGTTTGCATATTGAAGACCTTACGACTGTTTGAAGATAGAAATTTCATGTGGGCTCCAAAAACAGGACCATTGTTGTCCCCTTCATTATAAACTTCATCATAAGGAATGGCAAAGATCGTTTCCACACATCCGGAGTTTTCTGTTTTGAAGATATCTGTGTAGTTTGTTTCTAAACTAAACAAACCGCTGTTAATGATATCGTTACATTGTTCCATACATTCGTTCCACATTGGAGTTCCTGTATAGACCCCAGCATTCAGATACATACGTGCCATCAAGCATTTGGCCCCCCATTGAGTGAGTCTGCCATAAGTGGATTTATTGACTTCAGTAGGCAAATTGGGCATTACTTCTTTCAGTTCATTGATAATGAAGTCAAAAACTTGTTTACGAGTAGATTGAACCGGAACCTCTTCACTGAAACTGGTTTGTATAGGAATATTTCCATGTGTATCGCAAAGAATGGAGTACCAAAGTGCACGTACTCCTTTTACCTCAGCTACGACTTTAGGTTTACTTTCTTCTGTGAAAAAACCTTCATCGGCACGTTTTAATATTTTATTGGCATTGGCGATGCCTTTATAGCAATAATCCCAAATACTTTGGGGCTGTCCTTGCTGGTTGTCCCAAGTGTGTTTGTGCATTTGCTTGTAAGTACCTCCGTCATCCCATCCGTTAGGGCGGGTAGGTGTGACAATTACATCGCCCGATTCTTCCTGTAGGTCAAACAAGCCATACCAGTCCATCACAAAGCGTAATTGTGAATAGGTGGTAGCCAACAAGGCTATCTCATCGGCTTCGGTTGGTACATAGTCTTCTTCAATGATTTCAGAATAAGGCTCCTCATCCAAATTAAAGCAACTGCTTATACTGAGCATGGCAGATGCACAGAGTGCATAAACACCATATTTAAATAGTTTCATAACTGTTCTTTTTTGTTTAATTAGACTTAGAATGTAAGATTAACTCCAAAAGTATAAGTGCGATTGGTAGGATACTTGTCGCGATTGTCAGTACCGGCATCCAATAATCCATAGGTGTTGCTGCTCAATGGTACTTCCGGATCCATACCCTTGTAACCGGTAATGGTAGCTAGATTCAATACTGAAGCATAGATACGTAGGTTTTTGATGATATTCTGTTTGGATAGTTTGAAGGTATACCCCAAAGTCACATTGTCAATTTTCCAGTAATCACCGTCCTCTACGTAATAGCTGACATAGCGTTGGTCATCTTTCAATTGGGTTTTGCCATATACTTTGTCAAAAGCAGAATTCAGGCGGTTGTACTGGATTTCAGGTTTTGCATTTTCATAATACATACGTTGGTAATTCAAAATCTGGAAGCCGAAAGCACCACGCATATTTATACTTAAATCGAAATTAAAGAAATTGAAGGTATTGTTCCAGTTCAGATAATGTTTAGGAATACCATTACCTAATACTTGCCAGTCAGTGGCATCGGTTTCCTCGGCTAAAACATGTTCACCTTTTTTGTTTTCTACCAACCATAGTCCGTCATCTGTAATATCAACCGATTTCAAACCATAGAAAGTACCTATAGGCTTGCCTACTTGGACGATATGGGTAGTGGTTTGAATGGGTTCTCCGGTATACCCTGTATAGAAATAATCTTGGTCCATCGAGAATTTCTCGCTGGATAGTGCAACGACCTTGTTTGAATTAGTAGAATAGGATACATTGGTATTCCAAGTGAATTTTTCTGTCTGGATAGGCGTAGCACGAATTAGAATTTCAAGTCCTTTATTTTCCATTTCCGATGCATTGGCTAGCATGGTTGGATACATATAAGGCGGAACAGGAACCTCGTAGTCCCAAAGAGCATCTTTTGTTCTACGTATATAGTAGTCAACGGTTCCACCCAATCGTCCTCCTAGGACATCCCAATCCAGACCTACATTGAATTCATGTTTCTTTTCCCAACGCAGGTCAGCGTTGTTGTTACGGATTGTTTCCAATGCTTTGACCCATGTCCCATTGTACAGGAAAGCGCCATTATAATTCAAACTTGAGAGTGATGTGTACGGGTCGGCTACATTGATTCCGGTCACACCGTATCCCACGCGAAGTTTCAGGTTATCCATCCAATTCACATTTTTCATAAAATTCTCTCTGTTAATTCTCCATCCTAAAGAGATGCCGGGGAAATTACCCCACTTATGATCTTTACCAAACTTGGAAGAGCCTTCATGACGCAAAGAAGCCATCAATAAGTAGCGGTCATTGAAATTGTAACTGACACGGGTGAATAATCCGATTAATTTATCAGAATTTTTATAACTGGTCATGGAAGCTTCACCACGTTTCAAGGCCATACCTGCTTCCATTTTGTTGTAAGAATAAGCATCGGTAGGAAAATCGTAGTTGGACATGGACAGGTTGGAGTTGGTGTTGTCTTCATAGTTATAACCTATCAATACACTGACATTGTGCTTGCCGAATGCTTTCTGAAAGTTGGCCGTTAATTCTATCAGATTATTATCAAAATCAGAATCATAACGATATGCATAGCCGTTACGGCCACTCTTGGTTGTAGATACATGTTTCTTGGTTTGGTAATATCCATCGGTAGAAGTCGTACTCCGACGGGCATACATGGCTTTCAAGGTTAAAGATTCAATTGGGCGGAAAGTCAGGCTGCCATTGAAACGGATGTTTTTACGTTTCATTTCACCAATTGTTTCGCGGATATAACTTACAGGATTATCATAAAAATACAAGTCGCGCTCAAACCAGTCGCCGTTCTCATCTTTTACAGGTTCTGTAGGATTGTGAATCAAAGCTTGTCGATAAGCGTATGTATTCCAACTGCGGGGCATGGTATGCTGGCTGACGAATGTACTGACATTGGCTGTTAATTTATTGTCATACATAGAGTGAGTGATGTCCATACGACCGTTTATAGCTTCAAAGTCAGTCTTTATAAAAGTACCTTGCCGGTTGGTATAGTTGATGGAGGCTGTATAATTGGTGTTTTTACTGCCACCTCTTAAAGATAAGTTGTGTGAATGAGAAACAGCTGTGCGGGTCAGTTCACCCAGCCAATCGGTATCGGCTCCGAAATCTTCCAAGTTAGCTCCGTTGAAAGTATATCCTTCATTCCATTTCTGACGAAGGTCATCAGCATCCATAAAGTCAGGTCTGTTTAAGATGTTTGATACAGAAACATACCCATTATAATCAATGGTGGGAGCCATTTCTTTACGACTTTGTTTGGTTGTAATAATAATTACGCCATTTGTACACGTGTACCATAAATGGCAGTAGCTGAGCCGTCTTTTAATACATCGATGGACTCAACATCTTCGGGGGCTACTGTATTCAGACTTCCTGGCACTCCGTCAACTAATACTAATGGTGAAGTCCCACCTTTTAAAGATGAAATACCACGTAGCATAATTTGTGTGTTGCCGGTAGGATCTCCTGAAGGTAAAGAGATATTCAGTCCTGCTACCTTACCTTGTATCAGCTGGCCCGCATCGGTTACTGCCCCCTTCACAAAACTTTCTGATTTTACACTTGAAATAGCACTAGTTACATCTCCCTTTCGCTGTGTACCATAACCAATTACAACTACTTCATCCATCAGTTCGGAATCATCTTGCATGGTAATATCTTTCTTACCACTATTTCCTGCAGGAATTTCCTGTGTCTGATAACCGATATAAGAAATAACCAATATGGATTTGGCATTTTTTACTTTCAATGTATAGTTACCGTCAAAATCGGTAATGGTGCCGTTGGTCGTTCCTTTTTCCATGATATTGGCACCAATGATGGGTTCCCCTTTCTTGTCTTTCACCACACCGCTTACGGTTACAGTTTGCTGTTGTACCATTTCAGTGCTCATAGATTCTGTTGTTTCCGGTGCTGCCCATACACTACTGACTCCTGCACCCGCAGTAAGGAAAAGACAGGTGGTAGCCTTCAGCAAAGCCCTGCTGAACAAGGCCCGGTTCTCATGTGTTTTCATCATACAGTTTTATTTAAAAGGTTTATATGTTCATTCAGTTTACTTTCCATTCAATCACCCCTCCCGAAGCTCCTTTCTGCAATTGTGCTGCAATTTTAAGCCCCTTTGTTTTGACAGGAAGAAGAAGAAAATAATTATACACATATATTACTGCATGTTTTATTTTAAGCTTGGCATGTGAAGATGTTAATATGAGTCACCCAGTATTGTTTTATCGTAAACGGATAAAACTACCATGGATAACACCCCACTCCCGAACGCAATTCTTATCTTATTATCTATCTGAACTTCGCAGTGGTAAATGCCGAATTACACTCGTACCGCCAGTCACTGGATGCACATTGCAATACCGAGTTCAACTTCTTTTGTGATATCTATGCCCAATACCTCCCCCAAGGGATAAAGGAAGGCTTAACGCCAAACGGGGTGCTGTGGAACAGTTGGATTACTTGTACAAAGAATGTTATAAAGCCGGACAAAGCATTTATCTTTTTATGGATAAATACGACCATTTCACCAATAAGATTTTATCCGAACCCTCATGCCTGGACAATTATAGAAGCGAGACACACTGCACCGGTTACCTGCGCAGTTTTTTCGACACTGTAAAGGCCGGAACGTATATGCTATCAAGCGTTGTTTTATAACGGGAGTGAGTCCGGTTACCATGGATGACCTGACCAGCGGATTCAACATCGGCACCAATTACACGCTGAATCCACAATTCAATGAAATGACAGGATTCACAGAAAAAGATGTACGGGATATGCTGGAGTATTACTCCACAACATGCCCATTCAATCATTCGGTAGACGAGTTGATAGACTGATTGCTTTTCTACTTCGGAATGCTGACCATCAGCGGAATGTATAAAGGAGAAACCAAACTCACCATCCCCAACCAGGTGGTACGTGAACAACTCTTTGCCTACATTCTGGATACTTATCATGAAAACGACTTGACTTTCGACAGGTATGAAAAGAGGAAGCTTGCCTCAGGGCTGGCTTATAGTGGCAAATGGAAACCTTACTTTGAATACATTGCCGGATGCCTGCACCGTTATGCCTCGCAGCGGGACAAGCAGAAAGGTGAATATTTTGTTCATGGTTTTACTCTTGCCATGACCGCACAAAATCCTTTCTATCGTCCTGTGTCCGAGAAAGACAGTCAGGAAGGATACATCGACCTGTTCTTGCATCCGTTATTGGATATTTACAAAGACATGAGCCACTCCTACATCATCGAACTGAAATATGCCAAAGGAAAAGACAGTAGCGAACGGATAGAACAATTAAGCGACAAGCCATTGAACAAACTGAACGCTACGCTTCGAGCGAGTCTGTGCAGAAAGCGATAGGTCCTACCATGCTACATAAAATCATTGTTGTATATCAAGGTATGGAAATGGTTGTTTGTGAAGAATTGTAACCGATAAGAGGCAGTGTCTGCCCTTACAATGGAAGCATTCATTCGTCCGTTCTATCCACGTTTTCATCGAAAGTACAAAATTGTTGCTTCTTGCCGCATTTGTAATTACAAAGATAAGATGCCATTTTTTCGATGATTTTTCGTATCAGTTTCTTCTGCATCAGCACATTACCATTCCAAATTATGCGCAGTATCTTGCTGTAAATCAACGATATACTGTGTAAATAGATTCCAAGTCCCCTTGAAACGGTTTGCCATTCTCCGCTGTCAAATTCGGCTTGACGTATACAGCTTGTTTTAATTCCTGTGCCATAGCTGTGGTCGCTTCCTTGCAAGAGAGCATAGCTGTGGCATATTTTGTCTGGCTGCGTTCGTTGCTTCGCCTAGGTGAAGAGGCGAATTCACTTTAGTGAACAGCCATTTTCACTAGGGTGGAATAGTTGCTTCACTTAGGTGGAATATCAAACGGAACGGAGTGAAGATACGATAGGAACAGGTTCTTATTACATACGCAACAAGGTTCAATAGCCGAAACAAACAGTATCCTGTCCTGTCAGATATAAACTATGATGCCCACGAGTAGCCGGAAGGCAGTGGGGGGCTGACCCTACCTCCTGTCCGCTGGTATTCCCGAATGCGAGCATTCCCAAAAACGGATTTGTTTCCCCACCGACATACCAATTGAGGGGGATTTGAGAGACTTTTACACCGGAAGTGATTAGTAATGTGCATATTACTGTGACAGAGCGCTTTTGTGCTTTATGTATATCCTTATGCTAAAACCTAAATTTGAGTAAGAATAATCTATCAGAGGCTTTGTTTCTTCTTATTACGAATGACAGACGTATCACCTTTATCAGTTGGAATGAATCCCTACCCCATTCCTACTCAGGAAAGCTGCCAATGTATTCCTGCTGACTTTCAATTTCCTCGCCATCTCCGCCTTACTGGTTCCCGCCTCCAGCATAGCCTTAATTTTTTCTTCTTTTCCCGTAAGTTTATATTTCGAGTTATGTCCTCCCATGGGACGTCCCAACTTTTGTCCGGAGGCGATTCTGCGTGCAAGTCCCTCACGGGTACGTTGGGAAATCAAGTCACGTTCTATTTGTGCGGAGAGGGAAAAAGCAAATGCCAATATTTGAGATTGTATATTATTTCCCAGTTCATATTTCTCTTTCACCGTGAGCAGGATGACATTTTTCAACATACATGCATTCAGTATACTCATTACTTCCATCAATCTTCTTCCCAAACGAGAGATCTCCGACACAATCAATGTATCCCCTTTCTTTATTCTTTTCAATAGTACGCCAAGCTTTCTGTCTTTGGCTGACCGTGTTCCTGAAACCGTTTCTTCCACCCACACATCAATTTGGAAATCCCTCTGTTTGGCAAAACGATTTATCTCGAACCGCTGGTTCTCTACAGTCTGTTTATCAGTTGAAACCCGAATATACGCATATATCATAGCTGCATCATTAAGTTTTTTATTGAATAAGGAACGCCAATCTAACTTATATTATCAGAGAAGGAAAGTTTCACCGGATCTTATTGAGGTTTTCTAAGAAGAATTAAGTATCTCCAACTATTCAAGCTCAAAAAACAGAGAAATCTGCTTAATCCTTGCCTTTACAAGATAAAACGATTGTCCAATAGAATGAAAAAATTGTCTATGATAATAGTATAAATCACTGATAATCAATATTGTTATATTAAAACTGGATTGATCATCTTTAAGACGATTTTCGCAGTATAATAGATTTTTCTTTTATCTACTTAATGGTTTGTTCACTTACTTTGCATCTGTTGACATAGTTGATACTGAAATAAAAAACACAGATATAGTATGAAAAACAAATTGCAAATAGTATGGAGCAGCATTGCTATAATAAGCGTATGTGCATGTAGTACGCCTTATACACAACCTGATGCCCCTATCAAAGAAGTTCCCTTCACCCAAGTTCATTTAGATGATAATTTCTGGACACCGCGCATCGAGACTAACCGCACCGTTTCCATCCCATCCGCTTTCAAAGAATGTGAAAAGAACGGCCGGTTCGATAACTTTGCCATTGCGGGTGGTTTGATGAAAGGCGAACATCGCGGTGACTTTTCTTTCGACGATACCGATCCCTATAAAATTATAGAAGGAGCATCTTACTCGTTAGCCGTAAAATATGATGAGAAACTGGATCACTACCTGGACAGTGTAATCCATATCATAGCTGCCGCACAGGAACCGGATGGTTATCTTACTACCTGTGTAACCAATCAATGTACCCGTTTATCCGGTTGGTGGGGCACGCACCGTTGGGAAAAAATCAACAGTCACGAACTCTATAATAGCGGCCATTTGTACGAAGCCGCCGTTGCTCATTATCGCGCCACCGGAAAACGTACGTTACTGGATGTAGCTATCAAAAATGCCGATTTGGTATGTCAGGTCTTCGGACCCGGCGAAGGACAGATCCATCGTCCAGTGGTCATCCTATCGCCGAGATGGCTCTTGTCAAACTATATAAGGTGACAGGCGATGAGAAATATTTGCAGACGGCCAAGTATTTTGTAGAAGAAACCGGCAGAGGAACAGACGGACATAAACTGAGCGAATACAGTCAGGATCACAAGCCCATCCTGCAACAAGACGAGATAGTAGGTCATGCCGTCCGTGCCGGATATCTCTACTCCGGAGTGGCAGATGTAGCCGCTTTGACTCATGATACCGCCTATTTCAATGCCTTAACCCGTATTTGGGAAAATATGGCCGGCAAAAAACTCTTTATCACAGGCGGAATCGGTTCCCGCCCACAAGGTGAAGGATTCGGTCCGAACTATGAACTGAATAATCACACAGCCTATTGCGAAACCTGCGCCTCTATAGCCAATGTGTATTGGAATCATCGTATGTTTCTCGCTACGGGAGATGCCAAATATGCGGATGTGCTGGAACGCGCGTTGTATAACGGAGTCATTTCGGGCGTATCACTCAGCGGTGACAAGTTCTTCTATGACAATCCGTTGGAATCCATGGGGCAGCATGAGCGCCAGCACTGGTTCGGATGTGCCTGCTGTCCGGGCAACATAACCCGTTTCATGGCTTCCGTACCTTATTATATGTATGCCACTCAAGGCAATGATGTGTATGTCAATCTCTTTATCCAAAGCAAGGCGGATATTGAAACGGAAAGTAATAAAATAAATGTGGAACAAACTACAGGCTATCCGTGGGACGGAAAGATAAGTATTGCCGTCACTCCCGAAAAAGAACAGGAGTTTGCTTTGCGTGTGCGTATCCCCGGATGGGCGCAAGACGCTCCCGTACCTACAGATCTCTACTCATTTACAGACAAGGCTCAGGCTTATAGCATTTCTGTAAACGGCTCCAAAGTCAATGCGAAGCAATATGATGGTTATGCCACCCTTGTACGCAACTGGAAAGCGGGTGATGTGGTTGAAATCAATCTTCCTATGGAGGTACGTCGTGTGAAAGCAAATGACCAAGTAGAGGATGATCATGGCAAACTGGCTATAGAACGGGGCCCTATTATGTTCTGTTTGGAAGAACAAGACCAAGCCGACAGTACTGTATTCAACAAATTCATCCCCGATGGTACTCCGATGGAGGCTTCTTACGATGCCGATTTGTTGAATGGCGTAATGGTGCTGAGCGGTACAGCTAAAGAAATTGACAGGAATGGTAAGGTAAAAGATGTTCCCTTCAAAGCAATTCCTTATTCTACATGGAACAACCGCGGTGCCGACCAGATGGCTGTATGGATTCCCGAAGCGCCGAGTATGCCCGCCCCACTCCGGAACCTACCATCGCTAGCAAAGCACGTACTTTGATGATACAAGCCCCCATACAGAAAGACGCTCCTGAATCGGCTTCAGTGGAAACATGGGCATGGGGGGTAAATGACCAATGGGAACCCAAACGTTCATCGGATATCTCGAAACCTTACCACTATTGGTGGCTGAAGAACGGTACTGTCGAAACACTGGCTTATGAATTCGACCAGCCTTATACCGTATCGAACGTACAAGTGTATTGGTTGGATTTTGACCATTATGACGGAGATTTCCGTGTGCCGGAAAGCTGGAAACTATATTATAAAGAAGGCGAAAGTTGGAAAGAGGTAGAGGCGTTAACTGAATATACTGTAAAAAAAGATTGCTATAATAGTTTGGATTTCAACCCTGTCAAAACAAAGGGGCTTAAAATTGCAGCACAATTGCAGAAAGGAGCTTCGGGAGGGGTGATTGAATGGAAAGTAAACTAAGAATATAAACCTTTTAAATAAAAAATTATAATGAAAACACATGAGAACCGGGCCTTATTCTGCAGGACATTGCTAAAGGCTACAACCTGTCTTTTCCTTACTACGGGTATTGGAATTAGTGCTGCTTATGCAGCACCAAGGGAAAATACCCAAACTACCTCGATAGTACAACAAAACAGCATTGTCAATGGTAAGATTACAGATGCAAATGGAGAACCCATCATTGGTGCTAGTATTGTGATAAAAGGTACTACTAATGGAACTATAACCGACTTCGATGGTAATTTTATGCTGGAAGTTCCTACTAAAGCTACTTTAGTTGTATCTTATGTGGGATATAAAACGCTAGAGGTCCCTGTAAACGGAAAAAAAACACTTAACATCAATTTGAAGGAAGACACAGAAATGCTTGATGAAGTAGTAGTGGTAGGTTATGGTACTCAAAAGAAAGCCACACTAACCGGTTCTGTTTCACAGGTAGGTGGTGAAGAACTGAAGAAAGTCTCAACTGTCAATTTAACGAATACGCTAGCAGGAAAGACCGCAGGTGTCATTGCCAATACACGAAGTGGCGAACCCGGAGCCGATGATGCGACGATCCTTATCCGTGGTAAAGGCACCTTGGGAAATACCTCGCCTCTGATTGTTGTGGATGGTATCGCAGATCGTTCTTTTAGTCGTTTGAATTCGGAAGACGTTGAGTCGATTTCTGTATTAAAGGATGCTTCAGCAGCGATTTATGGAGCACGTGCCGCCAATGGTGTTATTTTGGTAACCACCAAACGCGGTAAAGAAGGAAAGGTGAAATTAAACTATAGTGGAAATGTATCTTTCTCTCAGCGACACGTGTGCCTAAAATGCTAAATGCCTATCAATATGCAACATATGTAAACGAATTCGATGCAGCGCAGGGCAATTCGTTGACTTATCCGGAAACCGCACTTACTAAAATAAAAGATGGAAGTGATCCTATCAATTATCCCGATACTAATTGGTGGAACGCTGTCGCTAAGGATTGGGCAACCAATACAGAACACAGCCTTGCCATTAGTGGGGGAAATGAAAAGATTTCTTTCTATTCTTCGGCTCAATACATGTATCAGGATGTGATTTATAAAAACAGTCCGCAGAATTACAACCAATATCAATTCAGTACGAATCTGGATGCTAAAATTACAAAAGCTATCAAGTTTGGTTTTGATATTCTGGGACGGCAAACTGTAGATAACCGTGGGGTACGGACTACAGAGGATCTGTTTAGTTATTTTCTTACTACCAGTCCGATGTCTGCACCTTACTATCCTAACGGATTGCTACGTACAGGATACGATGGAATTACGAATAATGCCGTATTGATGGTATCCGATCTTCCTGGGACCAGTAAAACGACCAACAATACATTGAACCTGAAGCCGAAAATTCGTATCGACCTGGATGTCATCACCCCAGGACTGTATGCCGAGGGATATGCAGCTTTGGACTATACATTCAACAATGGTAAAACAACGAATACTCCCTATGATATTTATTCGTATGACTCTGTCAGTGGGGAATATACCAATCAACGTGATGCAACCGGTTCTGTCAGTGTCAGTTCATGGTCCAGCAACAGTAGCAGTATTACCCTCAACGTCCGTATCGGATATAGCCATTTGTTCAATAATGCGCATCAGATAAATGCTTTTGTGGCATACGAACAAAATAAATATCATTATAATTATTTGTATGGCTACCGCACCAACTTTGTATCTTCCGCACTACCCGACTTGGATTATGGAAGTACAGACAAGACAAACCAGAGCAATAGCGGGAATTCGAATGAAACAGCCCGTCAAAATTGGTTCGGACGCGTAAACTATGGCTATAAAGACAAATACCTGGCCGAGGTAACTTTACGTTATGACGGTTCCATGAATTTTGCTCCCGGTCATCGGTGGGGTCTTTTTCCGGGTTTATCGGCCGGTTGGGTTATCTCAGAAGAGAACTTTTTTGAACCTTTGAAGGATGTCTTCAGTTTTTTTAAATTAAAAGGCTCATGGGGTATGATGGGTAACGATAATATTACAGCTTACCAATACCTCTCCATGTATAGTTTTAATACGGATTCTTATTATGCTTTCGGGAAAACTCCTGTATCCGTACAAAGTATCTATGAAACAGTTACTGCTAATCCGTTAGTAACCTGGGAAACTGCCAAGACATGGAATATCGGTTTTTCTTCACAATTCCTCAATGGAAAACTAGGGTTGGACTTTGATTATTTCCAGTCCAATCGAAACGACATCTTGATTACACGCAATGCTTCCATTCCTACCTATTCAGGACTCTCACTTCCGGCCGAGAACTTGGGTAAAGTAAAGAATCATGGCTTCGAGGCAATTGCCACTTATCGTGACAGCAAAGGTGATTTTGAATGGGGAGTGACAGGAAATGTTACTTATGCGAAAAATGAAGTGGTATATGCAGATGAAGCGGCTGATACTCCTGCATGGCAACGAGAAACAGGACACCCCATCGACGGAGGTACCTATTACAAAGCATTAGGTATTTACCAGACACAAGAGCAGATAGAAAGCACTCCCCATCTTTCTGGTACCAAAATAGGTGACCTGATTTATCAAGATACGAACAAAGACGGTAACATTACCTGGGATGACGCCGTCCGCCGGGATAAATCCGCTACCCCCAAATGGATTTTCGGTTTGACACTGAACGGATCATGGAAAGGTATGGATGTCAATGCGTTCTTTCAGGGACAAGCAGATGCGGAGATCTTGGTACAACCTACGATGAATATGGCTACAGATTTTTATGAAGGCCGCTGGAGCGAATCCAATACAGCCGAACAGAATGCTGCCGCCAAATGGCCGCGAGCTTTTATGAAGGCTTCTTCAGTAGATAACCGTAACTCACAAAGTTCCACATGGTGGCTACGTGATGCATCGTTTGTCCGTCTGAAATCCTTGGAAATAGGATATACATTCCCCAAGACATTGATAAGCCCGTTGGGGGTAGAAAAACTTCGCTTGTATGTCAATGGCAACAACTTGTTTACAATAGATAGTGTAGGCATCTTCGACCCCGAAATGACCAATGGCATCAGGGGTTACTCTCTTCAACGAAGCTGGACTTTCGGACTGAATGTCACTTTCTAATTTTTAACCATAAAAGAATACATATATGAAAAAAATATATAAAGGTGCTATATGCACTCTGTTGGGAATGAGCCTTGCAGCTTGTTCCGATTTCCTAGACGTAGATCCACACAATAAGATCAGCGACGAAGCAGTGTGGGGTAACCTGGATTATGCAGAAACTTTCTTGAACAATTGTTATCTCTATGTGGAAGGTGAAAACCAAAACGGCGTCCCATTCTGCAGCTATACGGATGAGATTTACCATCGTACCGGTTATGCTACGGAAGTCTATACACTGGGCAATGTGTCATGTGACAATTACAATGTAGGTTACTCTGATGCCAGAGGTAACACATGGTATTTCTATTATAACGGAATAAAGAAAACGAACCAACTATTGGAAAGAATAGACGACGTTCCCGCAACTTCGAATGATGATATTGAAAAGAAAGAGCAAATAACTGGACAGGCTTATTTCCTTCGTGCATTTTTTTATCATCAGTTATATTCCCTTTACGGACGAATTCCTTTAGTTTACCATACATTTGATATGAATGCCGAATGGACGGAAACACGTGCCGATATGGATGAAGTGGCAGATTCTATTGTAGCGGATTGTAACCGTGCCGCCCAATTACTTCCGACAGAATATAGTAGTAATGACTTCGGACGTGCTACCAAAGGAGCCGCTTTAGCTGTAAAGGCACGAACTTTGCTCTATAAAGCAAGCCCATTGTTCGGCACTTCTTCTACTGAAAGATGGAAAGAGGCTTCCGATGCTCAGATGGAAGTTATCGAATTAGCCAATCAAGGCATATACAGTTTGCCATCAGTAAGCAACTATGAAGAATATGCCGCTCTATTCTGCAATGCGGAAAATCCGGAAATCATTTTCGAAAAATTATATGACTCAAGTATCAGCTCTACAGCCTATTCCGCTAGCTACCCCATGTCTTCACCTCCGGGAGCCTACAATGGATACAATGGCTGGGGAGTATGGCTTCCTACTTATAACATAACCAATGTTTATCAAAAGGCGGACGGTACTGATTTCAGTATGTCTGGGTTAAAAAATTATAATATCCAGATACCGAGCATAGATGATACTACAGGGGAAATAGTGTACAAAGATAGTACTATCGTTGCTACGGAAATCAATCCGTATGATAACCGTGAAATGCGTTTTTATGCGAATATTCTGTATGATGGTTCTTTGTGGGGATACGGCGATGACAATCATGCTGTACAAATATATGAATCCGGACAAGAGGGAGTTATTTCTGGAGAACAGTCGCCCACTTACACCAGTGGTGAATATTGGAATGCCACCCAAACAGGATATTATCTGCGTAAGTTTATGAATGCTAACTACAATCAATGGGATGAAACGATAATGGACAATACCCCTTGGATATTTTTCCGCTTGGCTGAGTTTTATTTGAATTATGCAGAGTGTCAGATAGAATTGGGCAATAATGCGGAGGCATTGAAATACATCAATCTGATCCGCAAGCGCGTAAATCTGCCTGATGCTTCCGGAATAAACATTCGTGAGGAGTATGAATATGAAAGAAAAGTAGAATTGATGTTTGAAGGGCAGCGCTTTTTCGACCTGCGCAGATGGAAACGTATGGAAGAAGCTTACTCTACAGCAAATCTGCCTACGGCGATGAAAGTTTATAAATTGTTGGATGGAACCTTGTTGTATACACACAGCACTACTATTCTTCAAAAACGCTCGTTCCGTGAAGCGATGTATTGGATGCCTGTTCCGCGCTACGAACTAAATAAATGCCCCAATTTGGATGGAAGACCTTATGAAGACTAACTAATAGCAGAGGGTGGAATCGCTAAAATGTATTTTAGGGAAACCATCCTCTTTTTAATTATAAAATGAAATGAAACAATATATAATTCTTTTCTTACTCTTTATGTTGAAAACCAGTTGTTCCAACGCACAAGGAAACAGCGATATCCCTCTACCTCCCGGCAAATCCATTTACATCCCCAAGGACCTTCAAGGCATGGATTTACAGAATCCGGCAAGCCGGTGGAGTTATCACCGTATGGCATATACCGAGAACTTTGTCATCTTCTGGGAGAAGGGTTTCGGTAATGACCTCGGCAATCCGCCACAGCTGGAGGGGCATTCCATGAAGGTGGACCTGCCCGGTCTGAAGGAGAAGCTGGAAAACTTCTACGCCTATTTCTACCACACGCTGCAGTTTGCTAGGCAAGGCTCGAAATGTGACAAATACCGCATGATGGTCATGATAAACTATTCCCTGGAGGCACTGCCTACGGAGGGGATTACGACGGCAGATCGGTGCGCTCTGGATTGCCCCCAACCGGGTGCAGGACAAGAAGTTGAATTGCATCGCGCATGAACTGGGACATAGCTTCCAGTCACAAATCACCTGCGACGAGCAAGGAGAGGCCTGGGGTGGTTGCGGCTTCTTTGAGATGACTTCACAATGGATGCTCTGGCAGGTAAATCCTGACTGGATGACCGATGAGAAATATCATTGGGATGCGTTCAAAACCCTTACCCACAAGGCTTATCTGCATTTGGATAATATTTATCATTCCCCCTATGTGCTTGAATACTGGGGAACCCGGCACGGTCTGCCTCTCATCGCCGAACTGTACCGCCAGGGAAAACGTGGGGAGGACCCTGTCATTACCTACAAACGACTGAACGGTCTTGAACAGGAAGAGTTCTGTGACGAGATGTTTGACGCCTGCCGTCATTTTGTCAACTGGGATTTTGAACGGGTATGGAGGGAGACACGTCCGTATGCGAACCAATACACCTGCAGGATGACCCCGTCCGAAGGGGCTGGTACCGGATTGCCCCCGAGAACTGTCCCGAGAATTACGGTTTCAACGCTGTTCCCCTCTCCCTCCCCCGGCCGGGAAGTGTCGTGGAAGTGGAGTTCCGTGGCGAGGCGGGCAGGAAGGGTTACAACTCCGTCCATCCGGAAAGAGCCGGCTGGCGATACGGTTTTGTCGCCGTCACCCGGGAAGGGAAATCCGTCTACGGGGAAACAGGAAACGATACGGAAGGAGTGATCAGGTATGTCGCTCCCAAGGACGGAACATTGACCCATCTGTGGCTGGTTGTTATGGGAGCCCCGACGGAACATTGGATGAATCCCGGATACGGGAAAGAAGATGCACAATGGCCTTATAAGATAAAAATAACCGGAACCCATCTCCAATAATGTGATAAAAAAATAGTCTAAACAAATGGAAGAATAGTACAACCGGCTAATTATCAAATCCATAAAATAGAATATATTAGACGATTCTACCATTACATTATATTATTTCTTCCCTTTCTTGTAATTTTTTTATTTTACTTTGCAAGTGAACAACGTATACAACCGATAGATTATGAAAAACAACAAGAAACTTTGTCTTGCAATTTTATCTTTGCTTTTATTGATTGGAAATGCTTCACTTGCAGCCAAGGAAAAGAAATATGTACTCTCTTCACCCGATGGTACATTGAAAGTGGAAATCAGCGCCGGAAACGAACTGGTCTACCAAGTGATGCATGGAAATGACACAATTCTCTCACACTCTAATATAGCTTTGGTTCTGGAAGACGGAACTATAGTAGGTAGAACTCCCCGTATCACAGGGGAAAGAAGGAAAAAGATAAAGGATAACATAGAATCACCTTTTTACCGTTTCAAGGAGTTCGTTGCAACAGGTAACGAACTCGACTTGAAGCTGAAAGGCGGGTTCGGAATCATTTTCCGTGCATACAATGAGGGAGTCGCCTATCGATTCTATACCACACAATCTTCGGATATCATTATAAAGGAGGAACAGGCCGAGTTTAATTTTAAGGAAGATTATACCGCCTATCTCCCTTATACCACAAACGACAAGCAACCGATGGCGATGGCCTTTCAGAATGTCTATGACATCACTCCTCTGTCAAAAGCACAGCCTAAACTGGCTTTTCTTCCGGTTACTGTGGATTGCGGCAGCGTAAAACTGACCCTGTTGGAGTCAGATTTGGAAGCTTATCCGGGCATGTTTGTGCAGTCACAGCAGGGAAAGTATGGATTGAAAGGTGTCTTTGCTCCTTATCCGGCTAAAACAGACTTTTATCCTTGGCGGAAGCAGGAATATGTAACCGAAACTACCGATTTTATATCCCGTAGCCGTGGCTCCCGTTCCTATCCGTGGCGTGTGTTGGCCATTACTGAAAAAGATACGGATATGCCGGTCAACAACCTGGTCTATGCCCTGGCTTCCCCCAACCGTATCGGTGATACCTCATGGATAAAGACAGGCAAAGTGGCATGGGATTGGTGGAATGACTGGAATCTGAAAGGAGTGCCGTTTAAAGCCGGTATCAACATGGATACGTATAAATATTATATTGATTTCGCCAGCCGGAACGGACTGGAATTTATTGTGTTGGATGAAGGATGGTATGATCCGAAAAGTGGGGATATGCTGACCGTTATTCCGAACTTGATTTGCCGGAACTGATAGCATACGGTAAATCCAAAGGGGTGGAAATAGTGCTTTGGACGGTGTTTAATGTACTCGACAGCCAGTTGGAAGCTGCTTGTAAGAAATATGCGGATATGGGAATCAAAGGTTTTAAGGTGGATTTCCTGGATCGTGATGATCAGACTGCCGTCGAAATGGTGTATCGCATCGCTGAGATGACAGCCCGGTATAAATTAACCCTTGATCTGCACGGCATTTACAAACCGACAGGTATCAACCGTACCTACCTCATATTATCAATTTTGAAAGCGTGTTTGGCATGGAAGAGGTGAAATGGACGGATATCAAGAATAATATGCCTCTTTATGATGTTACTTTCCCCTATATCCGTATGATGGCGGGACCGGTGGATTATACGCCGGGAGCTATGCGCAATGCTACGAAGGCGGATTGGCGTGCCATGTATTACACACCGGCCAGCATGGGAACCCGGTGTCATCAACTGGCTGCCTATATTGTACACGATTCTCCTTTTACTATGTTGTGTGATGCGCCTACCAACTATCTGAATGAGCAGGAATGTGTGGATTTCATGGCTTCTCTGCCTGTGGAGGTGGATTCTACTTTTATTGCTTCGGGCGAGTTGGGAAAATATATTGTAACAGTGCGTAAGAAGGATGTGACTGGTATATCGGCGGTATGACCAATTGGGATGAACGTGATGTGCAACTCGATTTCTCTTTCCTTCCCGAAGGAATGTCTTATACGGCTGTTTTGTTTAAAGACGGTGTGAATGCCAACAAGCAGGCCGAGGACTATCGGAAAGAAACAATCCGCATAAATAAAGACAGCCGGTTGACTTTGCATCTGGCATCGGGAGGTGGATTCGCTATGAAGTTGGAGCTTTGCCCTGTTCACGGACAGGTTACCGGTATTCCTGAAGGGAAAAATATTCCTTCTTTCTATCAGAAATACATAGAGACAGAAGGTCTGTATGTCACCTCTTCCGGAAAGGTGAGCGATGAGGCCTTATTGAAAGCTTGTGATATCATCAGTTTGATGTTGGCAAAACGTCCGGATGTGAAGGCACACATGGTGAAGAAAGGCTGCCACGTCATGATAATCGGTAAAGATGAGGAAACTTGCGATTTGCCGGAGTTTGCCCATATCTGCAATTGTGAGGACAGCATTAAATATTGGAACTGGCGTGCCCGTGGTTTTGGCGGAGCACCGGAGGATGAATTTTCATCCAGTTGCGGAGAAGAGAATCTGCTGGCATTGCCGCAGGATAAATATGTAGGTGAGAATATCCTGATTCATGAGTTCGCTCACCTTGTTCATACGGTAGGTATAGTGGGAGTGGAGCCAGACTTTAATGAGCGTTTGGAGGCACTTCGTCAGAATGCAATCCGGAAAGGGCTGTGGGAAAAGACGTATGCGGTGAGCAATAAAGAGGAATACTTTGCCGAGTGCGTACAGTCTTTCTTTAACTGTAACCGCTATGCCGAACCTGCAAACGGAGTTCACAACTGGGTGAACCGCCGCACGAAACTGAAAGCGTACGATCCGGATATGTACCGGTTGTTGCAGGAATATTTTTATGAGATAGAAATTCCCATTCATAATGTGGTGCATGAATAAGCGTCGCAGGGACAAATAGAATTTTGCTATATAGAGATGAATAAGATACGATTGGTTGTTGCTTCCTTATTGTTGGGAGCTGCTACAGGTTTTGCTCAGAAGCCTTTTAATGCTTCGGGTACGGGGAATCCCATTATTCCCGGATATTTTGCCGATCCCACGGTGAAGAAATTTGGCGATACATATTATATGTATGCCACTACGGATGGCAGTGGAGCCGGCTTCGGTCCTGCACAAGTGTGGACCAGCAAGGATTTTGTGAACTGGACGCTGATGCCTATGAACTGGCCGGACAGTCATTGGATATGGGCTCCCGATGTGATGAAACATACGGACGGGAATTATTATTATTTTATTGTCAGCCTGTATGATTCATTGCGGGGTCAGTGAAACGCCGCGCGGCCCTTGGAAAAATATATTGGGTGAAAGTGAGGCTGTTCTTGTACCCGACCGTTTTGTGACGAATGCCATTACATTGGACGGACAGACCTTTGTGGATGATGATGGTTCTGTATATTTGTATTGGGGAACTTGGGGGATTTATAAAGGTTTCGGTTGCGGAGCCGGAAAACTGGCTTCCGATATGAAGAGTTTTACTGAAACGCGTCTGATTCCAAATACGGAAGCCACGGATTTTTTTGAAGCGCCCTTTGTGATGAAACGGAACGGTATCTATTATTTTATGTATTCTTCGGGTTCCTGTCACGACCACACCTATCGGGTGCAGTATGCCACTTCGGACAAACCTATGGGGCCGTACACCTATCGGGGATGTATTCTTGAAACCAATACCGACGGAACAATTCATGGGCCGGGACATCATAGCGTTTTAAAAGAAGGCAATGAATATTATATGGTCTATCACCGTCATGATAATCCGCATTCCAACCGCGGATTTCATCGTCAGCTTTGTGTGGACCGTATGGAGTTTGCCGAAGATGGAAGCATTAAACCCCTTATTCCCACTCATGACGGAATAGGTGCATTGGCACCTTCTGTAGTGAAATCAAAAAATCTGGCATTGGGTGCTAAGGTGAGGGCTTCTTCTTTTTATGATGCCGATTTCTGCCCCGAATATGCTGTGGATGATAATAACGGCACTTTATGGCGTCCTCGTGGAATGGGACAGGAGTGGATAGAAGTGGATTTGGGTGTTGCCCAGCAGATACAAACTATCTGGACTCAATTTGAGTATGGCACACAATTTTATCAATATTTAATTGAAACTTCTGTCGATGGCAAGCATTGGTCTGTTTTCGCTGATAAGCGGAATAATCGTCTGGCAGGCAGCCCGATGGTCGATTTTGGCAAGGTGAAGGCTCGTTATGTCCGCCTTACCTTTACCGGAGGACAGAAGAACGGATTTGGCGGGGCGGTCTGGAATTTGAAAATCTTTGATGGGGTGGAAGCATCGGCTCCGCAACAATGGCTGGGACTTACCGCTGCCGATTGGAATGGTCGTGAATGGCAGAACAATGAAGGGATGCTGGGAGGGGCTTTTACTTTGAAGGAAGGTTCGGCACGCACATTGCGCATGGATGGGCGTGATGCGTTGGTACTGGAACCGGGAACTACATTGGAGTATAGTCATCCGTTACTCTCCTCGTCCAAAGAGCATACAGTTAGTGGGTTGGTTTACAGGTCAGGTAAATGGCAGAGTTATGAAGCGGAGTCGTGTCTTTCATCAGGAGCGATTACGCTGCATAGTTCCACCGAACCTTTGGTCATTACCAATTTCCGTTACTATAATTGGAAACAGGAAGCAGCGGAAAAGGCATACGATGCGGAAACGGATATCGTGCGTCTGCCTGTAGCCGATCAGCAGAAACATGGGTTGGTGGTCAGTCTTTCTGCTGATGATTTTACCGTAAACGATACGGTTCCTTATTTGGAAAACCGAGGAGTAAAAGGGTATTTTGAAGCCCGGAAATTACCTCTCGTTGTGAAAGAAGTGAAAGGGAAAAAGGCATTTCATTTTGAGGGTACTCAGGTCTATACTTCCAGTTTTATGCTTCCTGCCACTTTGCAGGATAATGCTCCTTATACCTTGGAGGCGTGGGTACTGAATGATTCCATTAGTGAAAATGAATGTGTGGCCGATTTTACTACCTCGCATGATGAATTGGAGAAAATCATGTTGGTTAACGGCACGGAACCTCGTTGTGGAGTAATCAATCACTATGGCTGGTATGAAGATGCAGGATATAAGGACATGAAGGAATTGGCAGGAAAGTGGCAGCACATCTATATCTGCTTTGATGGGCGGATGGAACAGGTTTATATCAATGGAAAATTAGTCAGTGAGAAAGATATCCAGTTACTGGTGAAACCGTCACAATTCATCACATTGGGACGCAATGCCGAAGGAGACTGGCCCTTTACCGGTTATCTGCACTCATTGAAATTATGGGATGAATATTTGCCGTTGAAAGAGTGATTCACCCTTTTCCTATGACCGGAATATGTATTTTGCAAAAACTATGATAAACAATTAAATGATAGAACCATGAAGAAACTTTTAGTCACTGCTCTGTTGACTGCTACCGTAGCAGGCGGAACAGCGCAAATAAGAAATCAGTCGCACGGCTATCCTATCGACCCCGTACCTTTCACTTCGGTGAAAGTAACCGATTCATTCTGGGGGCAACGACTGAATGCCAGCCGTGAAGTAACGATTCCTCTGGCGTTCAGTAAATGTGAGGAAACAGGACGTTATACTAACTTTGTCAATGCTGCCCATCCCAGTGATACCATTAAAGTAGGCGGTCTGGCTTTTGATGATACCGATGTGTACAAAACGATAGAAGGTGCCAGTTATCTGTTACAGACCTATCCGGATAAAAAACTGGCTAAGTATATTGATAGTGTGCTGGTTATTGTCGCTGCGGCACAGGAGCCGGATGGTTATCTCTATACTTCGCGTACCATGAATCCGAAGCATCCGCATGAGTGGGCAGGAAGCAAACGGTGGGAGAAGGTAGAGGAACTGAGTCATGAGTTTATAATTTGGGACACATGGTAGAAGGTGCTATTGCGCATTACCAGGCTACCGGAAAACGTAATTTCCTTGATATCGCTATCCGTTATGCTGACTGTGTATGCCGGGAGATAGGTACAGGCGAAGGACAGCAAATCCGTGTGCCGGGACATCAGATTGCCGAAATGGCCCTTGCCAAACTGTACTTGGTAACAGGGCAACAGAAATATTTGGATCAAGCCAAATTCTTTTTGGACCAGCGCGGATATACTACCCGTACGGATGAATACAGTCAGGCGCATAAACCGGTAGTGGAACAAGATGAGGCTGTGGGACATGCTGTTCGCGCTGCCTATATGTATGCAGGTATGGCAGATGTAGCCGCACTGACGGGAGACACGGCTTATATCCATGCCATAGACCGTATTTGGGACAACATTGTGGGCAAGAAATATTATATCACCGGTGGCATCGGCGCCACCAGTAACGGGGAAGCTTTTGGCAAGAACTATGAATTGCCCAATATGTCTGCTTATTGTGAGACTTGTGCGGCTATCGGTAATGTGTATGTCAACTACCGCTTGTTCCTGCTTCATGGTGAGGCAAAATATTATGATGTGCTGGAACGTACTTTATATAATGGTCTTATTTCGGGCGTATCCCTGGACGGTGGCGGGTTCTTCTATCCTAATCCGTTGGAAAGCATTGGACAGCACCAGCGTCAGCTTGGTTCGGCTGTGCCTGTTGTCCGTCCAATATCTGCCGTTTCATCCCTTCTTTGCCGGGATATGTGTATGCGGTGAAAGATAAGGACGTGTATGTCAATCTGTTCATGTCCAATACTTCGAATTTGAAAGTAGAGGGCAAGGCTGTTTCTTTGGAGCAGGCCACTCATTATCCTTGGAACGGTGATGTCACTATCGGCATCAACAAGAACAATGCCGGACAGTTTACAATGAAAATCCGTATTCCGGGATGGGTGCGTAATCAGGTAGTTCCCAGTGACCTGTACACTTATTCGGATGGAAAGCGTTTGAGCTATACAGTGAAAGTAAATGGGGAACCGGTGCAGAGTGAGCTTAAAGATGGTTATTTCTGCATAGACCGCCGTTGGAAGAAAGGAGATAAGATAGCCGTTCATTTCGATATGGAGCCTCGTACAGTAAAAGCCAATAATAAGGTGGAAGCAGATCGTGGACGTATTGCTGTGGAACGTGGACCGATAGTCTATTGTGCGGAATGGCCGGATAATGATTTTGATGTGCTGAGTGTATTTATGAATCGTACTCCGGAATTTGAGGTTGTTGAAAAGCCGGATTTGCTGTATGGTATTAACCAATTGAAAACAGATGCACAGATTCTGGGTTATGACGATAGAGGCCGTCTGACCGCTACTGACGTAAAATTGACTTTGATTCCTTACTATGCATGGGCACACCGGGGAGCAGGCGCTATGGCTGTATGGTTGCCTCAGGAATTAAGTGCTTCCCGTCCGACTATGCCTGCTACGCTGGCATCGGAAAGCAAAGTGGATGCTTCGCATAAGGTGAAATCCATCTCCGCCATTAATGACCGTCTGGTACCGAAAGATGAGAATGACCGTTCCGTACCCTATTACCATTGGTGGCCCAAACAGGAACTACCGAATGGATATCCTATGAGTTTCCGTCTGAAGCGACTGTTTCCAGTGCTACCGTATATTGGTATGATGATGCTCCTTGGGGAGGATGCCGCATACCGCAAAGTTGGAAGGTGTACTATAAAGATGCACAAGGCCAGTGGCAACCGGTGAGTGGAGCGGATAAGTATGGAGTGGAAAAAGGTACGGGGAATACAGTCAATTTTGACCCGGTAAAGACAAAAGCGGTAAAACTGGAGATTGTTCAGCCGGCCGATAATTCATCGGGTTTGTTTGAATGGGAAGTGAAATAGAATAATTCAAAATGAAGGTTGGTAAGTTAGGTTGGCTGGTAGCCATGTTCCTTAGTGGGGGCATGGCTATCGCTCAAGGTACGGCTGATGATTATCGGCGTGCTTATGCATTGAAAGAGAAGTTCAGTGCGGATAAAGTTTTCTATTCCAATGTCAATCCGCAATGGATAGAGGGTACTCATCAGTTTTGGTATGTGCGGAATACTCCGGACGGACGCCTGTATGTATCTGTAGATGCAGATAAAAAAGCTAGAAAAGAATTGTTTGATTCTCATCGTCTGGCAAAGGCGCTGGGTGCTGCATCCGGAAAAGAGGTCAAGCCGGAAGCTCTTGCATTGGGGCATTTGTCGGTCAGTAAGGGATTGGATACGCTACACTTTGTGTTTAATAATCAACGTTGGATGTATGCATCTCGGAAAAATCAGCTGGTCAATGAAGGGGCGCTTCCTCTCCCTCCCAAGCAAAAGCATTGGATGGAGGTGGATGATGAGAAGACAGCATCGCCGGTTCCGTCTCCTGATGGTAAATGGATAGCATTTATTAAAAATCAGAATATCTATGTAAAGGAGGTGGCTACCGGAAAAGAAAAGCAACTGAGCTTGGACGGGACACTGGGTAATTATTATTCAGCCTACATCCGCTGGTCACCGGACAGTAAGAAGGTGGCTTCCTGCAAGATCCGTCCGGTGGAAAAGCGCTATGTTTATTATGTGGAATCTTCTCCGGCTGATCAGCTTCAGCCCAAGCTTCACAAACAGGAGTATGCGAAGCCGGGAGACGAACTTCCTTTTAAAGTGCCCTGCATCTATGAAGTGGAAAGCGGACGAAGCATTATTCCTTCTACCGAATTGTTCGACCGACAATATGAAGTATATGGTCCCGAATGGAACCCCGACAGCCGTGCCGTGACTTTTGAATATACCAGCGCGGACATCAGGTGTACAGAGTGCTTGAACTTTCTGCCGAAACGGGAAAAGTGCGTCCGTTGGTAGAAGAAACCAGCGATACATATGTGAATTATACCCGTCATTTCCGTCATGACTTAAAAGACGGCAAGCAGATGATATGGATGAGTGAGCGTGACAATTGGAATCATCTTTATATGTACAACCGTATTACCGCACAGCCCGATTATCAAATTACTAAAGGAGAATGGTATGTACGCGAAGTGCTTCGGGTAGATGAGGATAACCGTCAGATCTATTTCTCGGCAAATGGTATGGAAGCCGGTGAGGACCCCTATCTCATCCGTTATTACCGCATTGGTTTTGATGGCAAAGGGCTTACTTGTCTTACCCCTGAAGAAGGGATGCACCGTGCCTGGTTTTCGGAAGATATGAAGTATTTGGTAGATGTTTATTCTATGGTGAATAAGGCTCCTGTAGCTGTGTTACGTAGTGCCAGGGATGGTAAAGTGATGATGCCGTTGGAAACAGCTGATATCACTCGCTTGGAGGCTGAAGGTTGGAACGCTCCGGAGGTATTTGTTGCCAAAGGGCGGGACGGCAAGACGGATATGTGGGGATTGATTGCCCGGCCCACTAACTTTGATCCGAATAAGAAATATCCGGTTATTGAATACATTTATCAAGGTCCCGGTGATCAGTATGTCCCGAAAACTTTCCGCCCTTATGATTGGAACATGACTTCTTTGGCCGAACTTGGTTTTATCGTCGTAATGGTCGATGGAATGGGAACTTCTTTCCGTTCGCGTGCTTTTGAGAATGTATGTTATAAGAATTTGAAAGATGCCGGTTTGCCGGACCATATTGCTTGGATGAAGGCGGCTGCACGGAAATATCCTTATATGGATGTGGACAGGGTAGGTATTTACGGTTGTTCTGCCGGTGGTCAGGAATCTACAAATGCAGTTTTGCTTTATCCTGATTTCTATAAAGCGGCTTATTCAGCTTGTGGTTGTCATGATAACCGTATGGATAAGATTTGGTGGAATGAACTTTGGTTGGGCTATCCGGTAGGAGATCAATATAAAGAAGGATCTAATGTGGAAAATGCACATCTGTTGAGCCGTCCTTTGATGTTAGTGGTAGGTGAGTTGGATGATAATGTAGATCCTGCCTCTACCATGCAGGTGGTCAATGCATTGATTAAGGCGAATAAAGATTTTGAATTGGTCGTGATTCCCGGAGCACATCATACAATGGGGGAAGCTTTTGGCGAACATAAGCGGTATGATTTCTTTGTCCGCCATTTGATGCAGGTGAATCCACCGAAGTGGGATGAGATAAAATAGGAGGAGTGAGGTTTGTAGCTGTAGGAGTTTGTCAGTTATAATAAATATAGGTGGCAGTGTTATGGAGGACAAGTCCATAGCACTGCTTTTTTATGTAATTCCGTGTTTTCATTGATGAATGTGTCTTTTTTGTTCATTATGTTGTAATTATTGGTTGAACTAATTTTTTTCAATACAAAAATTAGGTTCAGTCAACAATATTATTTTTATTTGTGGCGTATATAGTATAAAAATAAACCAATTTTCTAATACTAACATTAAATTATAATGGAAAACATTACTGTTAATGTATTTGATGATGTGCTTTATTTAGCATGGGAATTTGTATATCTAATATTTTTCACTCGTTTTGTGTGCGTACACGGAAATTATAAGAATGCGTGTGCTATTTTAATAAGTATCTATTATTCTCATAAAAATTGTAATTGTTTCCTTTTAGAATAGAATATAAATAACAATAGTGATTTATATTATTTCACATTCACGGAAAAAATGGACTTTAAATTTTTGTTTAACTTAATATTTTATTATGAAATTTACAAATGAATTAAGAGGAGTGAAAAGCAGACTTCTTCTGTTTTCAGTGCTGTTACTGATACCGGTGATGATGTTTGCTCAGAGCATTACCGTAAAAGGTACTGTACTTGATTCGGCAGGTGAAGCCGTTATTGGAGCTTCCGTTGTGGAGAAGGGAAATCCTTCCAACGGAACCATAACTGATTTTGACGGAAAGTTTACTTTGGCCGTGTCTAAAGGAAAAAGAATTGTTATTTCTTTTGTAGGTTACGAAACGCAAGAAGTGGATGCGGTTACCGGAAAAGAACTGACAATTACGCTGCAAGATGATTCACAAGCGCTTGAAGAGGTAGTAGTGCTGGGTTACAGTAGCAGGGCTCGTAAAGATCTGACTGGCTCAGTAGGTTCCGTGTCTGGTGTGAAGATTGCTGCTGTACCAGTTACTTCAGCCGCTGTGGCTTGCAGGGAAAAATAGCTGGTGTGCAAGTAACTACGGTCGATGGTGCTCCAGGGGCAGATATTAACATTCGTGTTCGTGGAGGTACGTCTGTGACCCAGAGCAATGATCCTCTTTACATTGTCGATGGTTTTCAGGTGGATAACATCAATGATATTCCTCCTACAGACATTGCTTCTATTGATGTATTGAAAGATGCTTCTATCACGGCAATCTATGGAGCTAAGGGCGGTAATGGTGTAGTGGTTGTTACTACTAAATCGGCCAAAGCTGGAAAAATACAGGTAAGTTTCAATGCCCATTTGTCTACTAGTCATTTGTCTAAAAAATTAGATTTAATGAATTCAGCAGAGTTTGCACGTTATCAATATGAATGGTCGGCGTGTAATGGTAGCCGTTCTAGCAATGCCAAATTTTTCCGTGCTAATTTTGGCAATCCGCAAGATTTGGATATGTATTATTCTTTGCCTACTCATGACTGGCAGGATGAGGTAATGGGAGAGAATCCTATCAATTATTCTACTAATGTAACTATTGGTGGAGGTACAGATAAGATGCGCTTCACTGCTTCTCTTACTCAAAGCGAAGATAAAGGTATTATTATGGGGTCGGGTGTGCGCCGTACCAATTGAATATCAAGACAGCTATTGATATAACTAAAAATTTGACATTGCATATCAATCCTAAATTTACGTTTCGCCGTGATCAAGGAGCTGGAGGTGATAATATTGGTACAGGCGGTATTATTGATGTACTCCGTTATAGACCCACTAACGGATTACGTGAATTCGGATATATAGATCCTTCTTATGCTGACCCTGATGAAGAAGCATTGTTTACTTATACTAATCCGAAAAGTGATATTGCCATTAATCAACAGAATAAGTATGCTTATAACTATACTAATGCTATTTCATTGGAATGGAAGCCTGTTAAAGGATTGGTGCTTCGTACAGAAGCCACTCTTAGTTTAAACTGGAAAGATCAATATCGTTTTTGGGGTGCCTTGACAGGTGAAGGTACAAAAAATAATTCGTTGCCTGTAGCAAGTATTCAGAAAGATCAGTCTTTTAAATATATTTGGACTAATACGGCATCTTATGGCTTTTCTATTAAAGATAAGCATAATTTTTCCATGTTATTGGGGCAAGAAATTTATCATAGCCAAAATAAGAAGAACTTCCAAAAGAATCGTTATTTCCCACGTGCATTTGAGGCTGGACAGGCTTGGGATAATATGGGATTCGGTACACCGCAGGAGTCAACTTCATCACTTTCGACTCCAGATCGCACTGCTTCTTTCTTTGGGCAGGCAAGTTATAACTATAACCACAAATACTTACTCTCTGTAACTATGCGTGCTGATGGTTCCACTAAATTTGCTCCAGGTAATCAATGGGGATATTTCCCTTCAGTATCAGGTGCTTGGGTGCTTTCAGAAGAAAAGTTTATGGAAGATATAAAATGGATTGATCAGTTAAAACTTCGTGCAGCTATAGGGTTGGCAGGAAATAATCGTATCAGTGATGATATGTGGCGTTATTTATATACTGTTAATTCTACCGGCGGACCTGGATTTGGAGAAGCAACTCAGTTTGGAGAGCAATGGTATGGTAATCAAGGGGGTACTACTTTTGCCAATAAAAATATTAAATGGGAAACTACATTAACTCGTAATCTTGCTGCTGATATCACGCTTTTTAATGGTCGTCTCACTGTTACTCCGGAGATTTATTGGAATACGACGAAAGATTTACTTTATAAATCGGACATTCCTTCAGCAACTGGTTATGTAAGTCAGATGCAAAATATTGGACAAGTAACTAATAAAGGGGTTGAATTAACTATATCAGGAGATATTCTCAGTGGCAGGGATTATGTGCTTTCCGCAAATCTTTCTTTAGGTATGAATAAAATGAAAGTTGATAAATTAAATGGTACAGACAATGTGATTTGGGATCAGAATAACCGTTGGAAATCAAGTTACAATGATTATTGTTTGAAGGTGGGTGACCAAGTAGGACTTATTTATGGTTTTGTATATGATGGTTTATATTCAATGGATGAATTCTATTTTGATCCCACTAATAACTTGCAAGCAGTACCTTGGGGATCAACGGCCGCTGAAAACGGAACTTCGAAAGATGCACCTATTATGGATGCAGACGGTGTGGAACATCCAAAAACAATAATCAATCAGATTTCAGGAGATTCTAATTCAGGCATAGCTACTCTGCCGGGCAAAGTCAAGTTCAAGGATTTGAATGGTGACGGATATATCACAGAAGATGACCGTACTGTTATAGGTAATACCAATCCAAAAGTGCAGGGAGGTTTTGGATTGAGCGGACAATGGAAGGGTTTTGATTTTGCCATGAACTTCAACTTTATGCTTGATTTTGATGTGAATAATGCGACAGCTTACCAGCTTTCCTCATCCGAAAGCAATAAGAATAAGTTCTACAATGTGCTTTCCACATTTGCTGACAAAGGTTGGCGTTATACCCGTGATGGTGATGGCGAATGCTTGTACAAATGTTACTATATTGATGGTTCGTTGGATATGTACCGTGAATTAAACGAAGGTAGGACACTTTGGAATCCGACGGATGTGACAAAAAAAATAACTCATTCCTATTTTATCGAGGATGGATCGTTTCTGCGTTGTCAGGATTTGACTGTTGGCTATACGTTACCTGGAAATCTGACTTCTAAATGGGGGATTTCGAAAGCTCGTTTTTATGTATCAGCCTCTAATTTGTTTATTATTACTGGGTATTCGGGTTATGATCCTGAAGTGGATATTCAGACAGGATTAACTTGTGGTATGGACTATAACCGTTACCCACGTAGTCGCAGTTTTGTACTAGGTACTAATATTACATTCTAAATTTGAAAGCACATGAAATTTAAAAATACTTTAATAATAGGATTAGCAACTTTGACTCTAATATCATGCAATGATTTCCTTGACGTGGATTCTCCATCAAGTTACAATGAGGACTTTGTGTTCAGCCAAGAAACAGAAATTAGCCGTGCGTTGAACGGTGTTTATGCTTCTATCTTGGTAGGTGATCTTTATGGCAGTGCCTATCAGAAAACTTTTAATTTGAACAGTGATGTTGATATGCAGATGTATACAGGTAATGTAGCAACCCATAATAGCTATGCACGTTTTGATTGTGACGATCAAGGTGGCGAAATTGATAAATATTGGAGAGCTTCTTATAAAGCTATTGAAGATGCTAACCGTTTTATCCGGGGTGTAGAAACTGGTCCGCTTTATAATGAAGAGAATACCGCTGTTATGCAGATGTTGGGCGAAGCCAAGTGTCTTCGTGCTATGGTTTATCATGATCTGGTAGTGATGTTCGGGGATGTTCCTTTCACTTTCCTGCCAGCCTCACAATTAGGTGATAATTATGTGATTCCTGTAATGAATCGCGAAGAAATCCAAAATAAACTTATTGAAGATTTGCAGGATATTGCTCCTAAGATGTCTTCTACTACAACAACAACAGTAGAACGTGCGTCTAAGGAGTTTGCTTGGGCATTAATTGCACGTATTGCATTGACTGCCGGAGGTTATTCACTTCATCCGGATAAAAATAATGCAAATAGTTATGGTGTGATGAAACGTCCGGAAGATTATCAGAAGTATTATCAAATCGTAAAAGAATATACTAGCCTGGTTATTGCTTCGGGGACACACTCTGTAGGCACTTCTTATCAAGATATTTTTACCAAGGAAAGCAATTTTGAAATTATTGCTAAAGGTGATCCTATTTTTGAGATTCCTTTTGCTAAGGAGTCTACAGGTAATACAGGGTATTCTCAAGGACCTACATCAACCGTTAATGAAGGAAAGACATTGGGTAAGAATGTATGGGGAGAATCTAAAGGTGATATACGTTTGAGTGCTTTTTACCGTTATTCATTCGATGAGAATGATAAGCGTCGAGATTTTATTAATGGACTTTGGTATTATGGTAACAGTGCTAATAATGCTACTCAGGATTCTTGTATGATTCGTGCGGATTATACTGTCCATAATAATAAATGGTCTAAATTGTGGGCGAATGCGGGACAGTTTACCAATTTGAGTGCCAGTAATACAGGTATTAACTTCCCTTATATGCGTTATACGGATGTTTTGTTGATGAATGCCGAAGCTGTTAATGAGTTGGAAGGACCTACTGCCACTGCTCAGGAGTCACTTCGTCAAGTCCATGCACGGGCATTCGATGACCAAAGTGTTGTTTCTGCCTATATTGCTCAGGTGGCTTCTTCTAAAGAAACTTTTTTGAAAGCCGTGCTTGATGAACGTAAATGGGAGTTTGCGGGTGAGAATATGCGCTGGAGAGATCTTGTCCGTAATAATCTTTATGGACAGGAAATTGTTTATAGTTTTTTGCGCTATCTTTCTGTAGGAATGTCTAATGCCGGTTCTTCTACTGGCTTCGAAGATGATATAGCTGAACATGATGGTAGTACTTATTTGGATGATCTTCCCGAATCTATGTATTACCATGTTCTTCCACAAACGGTTGAATGGCGTGTGGATGTAAATCAAGTTTATGGCTATCCTTATCCCAATAAGATATTGGATATGCTCTATATTTATAATCCTTACAAATCAGCTAATCAACCAGCGACAGCTTTGGTAGCTGTTGATGGAGCAACTTGGAAGATGGCGGAATTTTATCAGTGGAGTAATGATTCGGAGCCTACTAACCAATGTAAATATTCATTCTATGGATATATTCGTCATACAGAACAAGGAATGATTGTGTTGGTCAAAGATGGAACAGAATCACCACTGGATGGTAATTCTGTTCCTGAGGTGAATGATTTACCTCCTGTACGTTATATTTTACCTTATCCTAATGCGGCTATCCAACGCTCAGCAGGTGTATACAAGAACTATTATGGCTATAAATAATTTATAAAAGGACAGAATGATGAAAAAAAAATTTTTATATGCATTAATGTTATTTTCAGGTTTCTCATGTATTTCGTGTTCTGATGATGAGAAAGGAATGGCAAATATAGATAGAGAATGGATGACTATGTTCATTTGTGATAATAATAGAGGAAAAGGGGATGACTATGCTTATAATTGTAAAGCAGAGGGACCGAATGGCAATGATATTCATCTTTATTGGTATGGAGTGAATAACTGTGCGGGCTACCAGATTCGTCAGGCACTACAGCCAAATGTTTCGGGTGGTGCAGATGCTTGGGGTACATCTGCCGAAAACGGTCTTTTGTTACTAGATACCATTGTAGGACCGGAGGTCCTTGATTTAGTTATTAAAGATCAACAGTATTCCACTGATTATCGTTTTGCTATTCGCGTGTTATCAACAAAAGATGATAATGTGACTGATTTTTCACATGCATCCAAATGGTATGGACATGGTGATGGCAGACAGTGGGCAGAATGGATGGGCATTACCACTTCTGATCGATATGCAACTCCATTCTGTGTCTATGTAGATGCTTCTAAGACTACACAGACTACTATGCGTGTGATGTTGAATCGTGCTTTCAAAACTGTAACAGAAGGGGTATCAGACGATGATAAGGCTATTTATCGTGAAAAATTTCAGCTTGATGCTAACGATAATTTTGTTTATCAGTGGTTGGAAGTAGATCCGTCTCCTAATAATCCTGAATCAACAGTGAATGAAAAATGGAGAAAATATAAATTAACCGATGAGGATTTTGAAAAGGGATATGTAGATATTGACGGACTTCAGAAAAACTCTGTTTATGTGATTAATGTTCGCAACGAGAATGTGAAGGTAAAATGGGATGCATATTACAATACTTGTTCTGCCCGCTCAGACGGAGAACCGGGAGAGCCTATTTTAGTAACTCATGACTTAAGTGCTCCAAGTCGTGACCGGTTTGATTCAGATGAAGCTTATCAAAATGCTTTGATACAGCACGAGGCTGCTCTGAAATACAATGCAATGCGTATTGATTTCCTTTTAACAGACTTCATTTCCGATGTAAATTTAGCCGAAGGACAGACTTATTATTTGGAAGGTGGAAAGACTTATTGTATGTTTGATAATTTAACTACCTGCAAAGGTTTTGTTCTTCGTACTCGTCCTGAGGATGTAGCAGCAGGTAAACGTGCTAAAGTATTGTTAGGTGGTATGCATATGACAGGTACTAATGTTAATTCTATGAATTTGATGTTCGGGCGCCAGCCACAAGCTGGAGAAGGAGGAGAAATTTATATGAAGATGCTCGAATTTTATGATATTGATTTCGATTGTCCAATGGCTCTTACTTATGGTGATAATGTTGCCGGTTTGGGTTCGGCTACAGGTAATTATTTCATTAATATGTTTTCTAATGGTATGGCTGTACATTTGGAAAGTTTTGTGGTGAAAAATTGTACTTTCAAGCGTCTGGTACGTGGGTTCATTCGTGAGCAGGGGCCTAATTACAAAATTTGGGATCATGTCTTGATAGAGGATAACCAGTTCTTTGACTGTGGCTATTATAGTAATGGTGCCGGAGGTTATCCATGGATTGCCGGTTCCGGAAATAATGCGAATTCTAATTTATATAAGGACTTTGTGGTTCGTGGAAACACTTTCTATGATTGTCCGTTCCCTTCATTTTTCAGTGAAACCAAGCAGAGTGCATGGAAGGGAGGGGCATGGAATATAACGTTTGAAAACAATACTTTGGTTAACTGGAACACTCGTGCAGCAGGAAATATTTTCAATATGCGTAATATTCCAGATGGAAGTACTTATACGGTGAAAAATAACCTGATTGTTTTGACCAAGCAGGACGGTGATGTCCGAAAGATGACTATGGCAGGAGCTGATATCCGTAAGACAATGATTATGGCAGACGGTACAGCCGGACATGTGACATTGAATTTTGACAATAATTATTCTACAAATACTTTTTTATCCAACGGACAAATTTTTAGCAATAATCCATGGACTGCGACTAAAAATAATTTTGGCACCTTGGTCAACAATGGTTCTGCTACTTTAAATGGAACATTGGAAGTTCTTGTAGATGATATTTCTCCATTAGAACTGATGGTAAGTCCAAATCCACCACATAAGGCTACTGCTGATAACGATCAATATATGCATCGTGCAGATGCACTTGATGGTACGGCTGGAGAGCATGGTGTAAACTTGTATTACAATCAGACAGGTAAAGTTATGGAGTCAAAAATTTATCAGTTGAACATTGGTGCGGCTAAATGGCGTAATGGTTCTGTTAGATAGTAGAATGGGGTTTGATAAGTTTTATAGTTATTATAATGTGAATGTCTTCTGAGAATCTTTGGATTTTGAAAGACAAATATTTGATAGAAAAGCCGATCTGTGATAGATAGGCTTTTTTATGTATAGGTAAAGGGGCAGAGTATCAAAAATTGTATAGGTTTGATGATGTCTGTGCAAAATCTGCCTGAAAAAGACCAAATATTCTCTGTATTCAGATTGGAAAACGCATAATTTTGTTTACTGGTTTTTATCAAAACATATAGGAATAATGAAAAATACATTCAAAAAAGTGTTTATTGGCTTTATGGCTTTTGCCATGGTAACCGGTTCCTTTGCGCAGCAAAGAGCTCATAAAAAGGATAATGAGTCGTATCCTAAGGAATGGAAACAAATTGCACGTATGGAGCAGGGTTCTTTCTTTCTGACAGATGAAGCTCGGCGGATTGCTGAAAATGTATTGGCTTTTCAACGCTGTACGGGCGGTTGGCCGAAGAATATAGATATGGCCCGCCGCATGAATGATAAAGAGCTGACTAAAGTGATAAAGGATAAATCACGTCGTGATGATTCTACGATAGATAATAATGCCACAACTGCCCAGATGATTTTTTTAGCCCGTCTTTATAGGCAGACTAAGGATATACGTTATCGGGATGCTTTCCTTCAGGGAGTGGAATATTTGCTGAGTGGTCAATACGAAAACGGAGGATGGCCGCAATTCTGGCCCGGTCCGCGTGGTTATCAGGTACATATTACTTTTAATGACGATGCCATTGTCAATACATTGAATATGATACGTGATATGATGAATCACAAAGCGCCTTATGAGGATGATTTGATAGACAAGGCTTTGTGTGTACGTTTGGGAAAAGCCTTTAATAAAGGAATAGAGTGTATACTGGCTACACAAATTATAAAGGATGGAGAACCTTCAGTGTGGTGTCAGCAGAATGATAGGGAAACATTGAAGCCTGCACCGGCACGTGCGTATGAGTTGCCGTCTTATTGTTCGGCGGAGAGTGCCGGAATTGTGCGTCTGCTCATGGAATTACCTGCACCCGACGCACGCGTGAAGCGGGCGGTTCACGGAGCCATGAAATGGTTTGACAGGTATAAACTTACCGGTTTGAAATGCGAGCGTATCGTGCTGGCAAATGGTGAGCGGGATACTCGTCTTGTGGAAGATCCTCAAGCCAAGCCTATTTGGGCGCGTTATTATGATTTGAAATATTGTGAACCGTATGTATGTGACCGTGATGGGCTGCCACGTCGCCATTTGGAAGAAATAGGAACAGAACGTCGTAACGGATATAGTTGGTACAATAGCAGACCGGCTGAGCTTTTTGCCATATACAATGCATGGGCGGACAAATATGATCCGAAGCATAAGGTGGCAATCAGTCTGGCAACCAAAGGAGCGAATGAAAACGGGCTTATTGAAATGTATCGTCGTCCCATGGCAGAGCGTACGGCTTTTGATGTGGTGGTAAAGCCGGGAGAGAGTATTCAGGCAGCTATTGAAAAGGCTCCGGAAATTCCGACAGAACCTTTTAAAATCTTATTGCTGAACGGAACGTATCATCAAAAAGTGATTATTGACAGGCCTAATATTGTTTTGGTGGGGGAAAACCGTGACAGTACGCGGATTGTCTTGGCTGAAACAGCCCAGACACGTGCCATCACGGAATATCATGGACGTCCGGTAGGCAATGGTGTCATTGTGTTGCAGGAAGGTGCGGATGATTGTGTTATTAGCGGACTGACTGTTTACAACAATTACGGAACTGCCGTTGAAAATACGACCATCCATCAGATGGCGATTTTTGGACGTGCCACTCGTACCATCATCATCAACAGTAATGTATGGGCCGATGGAAATGATGCCCTTTCCTTGTGGGCGCCCGGAAGCAATGGTATGTATTATCATGCCGATCTCTATCTTCGTTGTCCGGGTGTGGATTTTCTTTGTCCTCGCGGATGGTGCTATGCCACACGCTGCCATTTTTATGGTGATAGCCGTGCCATGATTTGGCATGACGGACGAGGTGACAAGAACAAGAAACTGGTTATTACCAATTCTTCATTTGATGCTAAGACACCGACACTTTTAGGACGATATCATCATGATTCCCAATTTTATCTCATCAAATGTAAAATGTCGAAGAATGTGCTTGACGGGAATATTCATTATGCTTATTCGGATAAAGTGCTTGATCCCTGTCCGTGGGGGCTACGTACCTATTATTATGGTTGTACCCGTGAAGGAGGGCATAGTGGCTGGTTAAACGATAATTTGAAGGAGGCGGAGAATGCTCCGGAGTTTTATGGCGTTACCGCCAAGTGGACATTCAATGGCAAATGGGACCCCGAACAACGTATCAGAGATCTTTGGAATGTGTTGGCCTACTAATTTAACAGTTTGTAATATGAAAATGACCACTATTTTATGCTGTATTGTTTTTTGTTTGTGTCAATGTTATCTGCTGTTGCCCGACAGCAGGAGAAGCCCCGGGTTATTGTCACTACGGATGGTGAGATTGACGATCAAAGTTCTATGATTCGTTTTCTTATGTATTCTTCTGATTATGATGTAGCAGGCATTGTTCAAGTCAATGGGGTACAGAAAGACGGACATAGCAAAGATAAATGGATCGAATCACAAATTGCCAAATATGCGGAATGTCTGCCTAATTTGAGGAAACATAATCCCGATTATCCCGATGCTGAATATCTGCTAAGTGTCTTGGCGGTTGGTAATGAGAACAGAGAGGACTTGCATAAATTGCCTCCTTTACTGTCTGATAGCGAGGGGGCACAGCTCATCATAAGGACATTGCTTGATTCTGATCCGAGGCCTGTTCATATTTTAGCATGGGGCGGAGCCAACACCCAGGCCAATGCCTTATGGCAGATCAAGCAGAAATATTCTGCTGCAGAATGGGCAAAAGCGGTATCAAAAGCCAGATTATATTGTATTTGGTATCAGGACGGCGGTGGAAAATGGATAGAACAGAATCTTCCTGAAATCATTATTTATGAATCGGGCGCGCCGGATCATGATGGAGGATGGAGATATGTATGGGATTACATGAGTGTGGACTATTATTTTAAAAACAGACTTAGTAAAAATTCAAAAGAGTTGCAACAAATCATGGATAAACCTTGGTTGGCTGACCATATTAAGAATGGGCACGGACCACTTTGTGCCGCCTATCCTCAGGAATATACCAGTGAGGGGGATACTCCTTCTTTTATGCCTCTTATACGTAATGGACTTGAACAACATACAGACTATACATTAGGAGGATGGGGAGGACGCCCGGAGTATAAAAATGGCAATCACATGCAAGATGGGAATGATTTGAAAAACGGTGTGCCGGATTCGCATTATACTTTCCAGCGTTGGTTGCCTGCTATACAAAATGACTGGGCGGCTCGTGCCGACTGGTGCGTGGCTGATGAATATTCAAAGGCAAATCATCAACCTGTTGCCCGGATATTGGGAGAAAGTGTACGCACAGTCCGGCCGGGAGAAAAAATAATACTGGATGCCTCTTCTTCATTTGACCCTGATAAAAATTCATTGTCTTACCAATGGTGGCAATATCGGGAAGCAGGCAGTGTGCAAACAAAGGTGGCTATAAAGCACGCCGATGAGAAGAGGGCGGAAATAATTGTACCGGATAATCCGGGCAAACAGTTACATTTGATACTTGAACTTACAGATAATGGAATTCCCAATCTAAAATCTTATAAGAGAATCATTCTGAATATTAATCCGCTTGAGGAAAAATAATTATTACGGATAGATGATTCCGTCATTGTTCCTGCTGTTTTTAGTTCATGTTTATACGAATGGGACAAAAATAATCTCGTTAGCAGAATTGATTTAATTTTCGTAGTGCAATAATGGTCAACAAGAAAAGTAATTCTGCTAACGGGAGTTATAAAAATAATCAGTTCTATTTGAAGTAAAAAAATATTTTTTACTTTTTTTCTTCAGCGGCATGTGGATAGTCAATCGTATAATGCAGTCCGCGACTCTCTTTCCGTTCCATTGCCTGACGGGTGATCAAATACCCGATGTTAATCATGTTACGCAGTTCGCAAAGCTCGCGTGAAGCCTTACAGCGTTTGAAAAGACGCTCGGTTTCTTCATATAAAATATCCAATCGGTTCCAAGCACGGATTAATCGCGTATTACTGCGTACAATACCTACATAAGCTTCCATAATTTGGTTCACCTCTTTCATGCTTTGGGTTATCAGTACCCGTTCTTCATTGTTCATGGTTCCTTCATCGTTCCATTCGGGGATATCCTCATTAAAGTCATATCGGTCGAGTACATTTAGTGCATGTTTGGCTGCCGCGTCCGCATAGACCACAGCTTCTATCAGTGAATTGGAAGCTAGACGGTTACCTCCGTGCAGACCGGTACATGAACATTCGCCGATGGCATACAAACGGTTGATGCTGCTCTGTCCGTCCAGATCGACTTTGATACCTCCGCACAGATAATGAGCGGCCGGAGCTACAGGAATATAGTCCTTAGTAATATCAATGCCCAGGCTGAGGCATTTTTTATAAATATTGGGGAAATGTTTTTTTGTTTCTTCCGGATCCTTATGAGTTACATCCAGATATACATGATCTTCACCACGCTGCTTCATTTCGTTATCAATGGCACGTGCTACGATATCACGTGGGGCCAATGACAGGCGTGGATCATATTTTTGCATGAATTCTTCGCCACTTTGATTCTTTAAGACAGCACCGTAACCGCGCA
>ENA-OQCK01000054-OQCK01000054.1-human-gut-metagenome-genome-assembly--contig:-NODE-54-length-60805-cov-14.794769_pt1 | contig 60805 bp, 73 predicted proteins | sample MGYA00242498_ERZ504578 | MGnify/ENA primary metagenome ERZ504578 (study PRJEB26092, sample SAMD00036229) | human gut metagenome | host: Homo sapiens | study: EMG produced TPA metagenomics assembly of...
TAGATGTATTACTTTTGCGAATTATAGATTTTAATGTCTTCAATTCATCATCTGTAAGTTTAATGACATATTTTCTTGGTCTTGCCATATAAATCACCGCCGTTTTCTTTTATTTTAACATGAAGCGCTATAATAGCTATAAATATTTAGTTAAATATCAACAATACAGTATACTAGCTCTTCTTATGGAAAATAACACACAGTACACAAGTGTGCATACAGTTAAAGCCTCTATTTTCAAGGCATAAGGGGATAGGGGTACAGTTTACAGATGAACCGACAGGAAACCTCGATGAAGAAACTGCAATGTCCATTATGCAAATACTGGAAGACAGTGTACACCAGATGAACAAATGTGCAGTCATTGTTACTCATTCAAATGAAATTGCGAAAAAGGCAGATGTTGTTTTTCAATTAAAAAGGGGTACGCTGCACATAGTAAAAAATAATGAAAAGGTATAAATGGAAACATGGGAGATACGCAACTATTTTGTGCAATCTCCCATGTTCATTTTATGCAATCATTTCTTTTCTGTCTCTGACTCCCGAAACACTTTGGATGCCAGAAATGGAAGGAAGAAGATACTATAGAAAATAAGATGTATCAAAACCGCTTTCCATTCTATGACAGCTCCGGAAACAGTGCCTCCACTGATCAGTCCTGCAATATTGTTGTTCATAAAATGCAGGATGACAGGGATCCAGATGTTGTCTGTTTTCATATAAGCAAAAGCAAAGAATACGCTCAGTGCAATACAGGTGATAAGCTGTGCGGCAATACTCTGAAGCCTTGTATCAGGTGCATAGTAAAACAGGTTCAGCGGGAGATGCCACAATCCCCAGAATACACCAAGGATGAGAACTCCTTTTCGCATTCCAAAATGCTCCTGCAGGATCGGTTGCAAAAAGTAACGCCATCCATATTCTTCTCCGAAAAAGGCGGAAAAGACGAGGAAAAAGCTGACAAACAAAGAAAGCAGTGACAGCCAGAACATCGGAGAAGCAAAAAGAGCGAGGAAGGAATCTGCAGTATTGTCTGTGAAGCTGGAAATCAGAAGATTTCCTGTAAACAGCATGAAAAACAGAACTACATACAGAAAGTGTCTTCTGCTGTCAGGCCCGGACCAGGTCAGTCCCCAGATAAAGCGGACTTCACGTTTGTCAAGAAGAAACAAAACCCAGAGAGCCAGATTGCCGGCAATTGTGAGCATATTGATGACCATAACCCACAGGTTGGCATCCGGTATAAGTACACTGAGTACAGAGCTGATGGCAAACAGTACAGTTAGTACAAGGTACCCATAGAAAAACCGCCGGGGCATCGGAAACTCTGTTTTTGTCAGAAGAAAGACGACAATGGCTCCGGCAGCCGGATAATACATCTGGGCATTTGCAAAAAAATCCAGAGAAGTTCCCAGTTGATATCCGAACGCCATCGGGATTCCCATCAGATAAGGAATGCCAAAGGCGATCAAAGCAAAGATTAGTAACTGTTTTTTCTCCAGTCTGGTAAATGGACGTTTCATAATGTAATCTCCTTTTTCTATATCTTCAGCATTGGCTGTTTATATTCATTTCGAAAAGCGGTCTTATATTTATCCGTGATCACAGACTGATACAGATTGGATGCCAAAATATCATGTCGGAGCATTTTCTGACCGATTTCGGAGATACTGTCAGTATCGGAAAGGCGGGTGAGCAGCGGCAGAGCACTTTTTTTGGCAATGATAGAAAGCAGATCTTGTCTGTCTTTTCGAAAACCTAAAAGTTTGGCATAGAAATGTCCGCCGTTTTCCATATATTCTCTCACGTTGTTTTTTTTCAGACCAAGCATAATATGCAAAAGTGCGCGATTGATTCTTGTCTGTGTCAGCTCCCTGGTCTTTAATAATTCACAGAACTGCTTATAGTTAAAGAAATCATTCAGATTGTTCTGGATCCGGTTGGCAAGTGTTTCGGAAACATCCATATAGCGAATGAGACTCTGAGGTGTTTTGTTCAAAAGCTTATATTTCATCAGAAGCGAAAAATCGTTCTGATAAACCGGATATAACACTTTGTGATAATCTTTTAAAAGTGCCAGGCAGCTTTTGGGCACCTGATCTTCCAGTTCATTTAAAATACTGGAAAATGGTGTATTTTCGAAAGTCTCTCCGGTAACCTGCTGTGTCTGGAGTACAGAACTCGAGTATGCAAGGAGAGAACGGATAGCAGAAGCCGAACTGTAAGTAGAGCGCAGCGTCTGATCGTGGTAGTCGGATTCCATGCGCTTGATAGTAAACGGCTGTATCCTGCTTTTCACACGTCGCAATGCTTTTAAATATTCGATACCCAGAATGTTGTTCGGATCACTTAATAAAAAAGAACAGTCTGAAATGCCCATGTAGGAAGACAACGCATCCTGGCGGGCAGCAGGAAACGACATACCTGCTCTTAAATTTTCTTTGAGAAACTTCGTATATTCGTCAGGCTCATCACAGAGGATATCAGCAATTTTTGTCAGTCCGTCAAGATCATTGCATTCACTGCCAAAGCAGAGGTAATCTACAACGCCAAGCTGATCCAGAAAGGAGACAGCTCCCAACGCAAATAATTCTGCAGTGGCGGTCGCATAGCAGACAGGCAGCTCAAAGACTGCACAGGCACCGCATTTTAATGCCATTTCCGCACGAAGATGCTTTGGCATAATGGCGGGAGTCCCTCTCTGCACGTAGTCTCCGCTCATCACGACAATGGCTGCATCGGCGCCTGTGACTTCCAGTGATTTTTGGATATGATACTGGTGTCCGTTGTGAAAAGGATTGTATTCTGTGATTAAACCGACAATTTTCATAAAAATCTCCTTGTATATCATTTTATTACCTATTATACTATAAAAGGACGGCAAGAACAAATCAAAAAAGGTGGATGTGATTATGGAATACGATGTATTGTTATCAATGCTGGAAAAGCGGGAGTTTAAAGAATTAAAAGATGAACTGGAAAACATGCACCCTGTAGATATTGTGGAAATGCTGGAGGATGGACTGGAATATGGAAAGATCGATAAACGCCAGATGATCCTGCTCTTTAGACTGCTTGCAAAAGAAGAGGCGGCAGAAGTGTTTACAGACATGACCAGTGATACTCGAGAGGTACTGATCAATGCGCTGACGGATTCCGAGCTGGAAGAAGTCATGGAAGAGATGTATGTGGATGATACAGTAGATGTTCTGGAAGAGATGCCTGCTAATGTGGTGGACAGACTGTTGATGGCGACAGATGAAGAGACGCGGCAGAAGATCAATGCGCTTTTGAATTATCCGGAAGACAGTGCCGGAAGTATTATGAATATCGATTATATCAGTCTGAACAAAGAGATGACTGTGGCAGATGCCATTTTGAAGATCCGTCAGGTTGGTATTAATAAAGAGACAATCTATACCTGTTATGTGACAGAAAAGAAAAAGCTGATCGGTGTTGTGGATGTGAAGGACATTTTAACATCCGGTGAATCCAGAAAGATTGAAGAGATCATGGATGAGAATGTCATTTACGCAAAGACGCTGGATGATCAGGAGGAAGTGGCAGAGACAATCCGGAAGTACGGACTGATCGCGATTCCGATCATTGACCATGAGATGTGTATGGTCGGGATTGTAACAGTAGACGACGCTATGTTCGTTTTGCAGGATGAGGCGACAGAAGATATCAGTATCATGGCCGGTGTCAGTCCGAGTGAAGGCTCTTATTTCGGAACCTCGGTATTTCGACATGCAAGAACAGAAGTCTCTGGTTAATGCTTCTGATGTTATCAGCGACTGTGACAGGAGAGATATTGGGGCGATATGAGAGTGCGATGGCAGTAATGCCGGTTCTGATCACATTTATCCCGATGCTGATGGGAACAGGAGGAAACTGCGGATCCCAGAGTTCTACACTGGTAATTCGGGGAATTGCAGTAGGTGAAATTGAGTTCAAGGACATTTTTCGGGTGATCTTCAAAGAGGTGCGGATTGCACTTGTAGTCAGTTTGATTCTGGCGATGGTTAATGGGCTTCGCATCTATATTATGTACGATCAGGATGTGATGCTGGCAGTGGCGATCGGAATTACGATGATTGCTGTTGTTGTTATGGCAAAGACGATCGGTTGCGTTTTGCCTCTGGCTGCAAAGAAGATCGGTCTGGATCCGGCGATCATGGCGGCACCTTTGATCACTACAATTCTGGATACCTGTACGATTCTGGTATATTTCCGGATCGTAACTGCGTTTTCCATATCTGAGATATATTGACAGAAAAAAGACGATGTATAACGGAGCTTTTTGGAGTGGACTCTAAAAAGCTCCGTTTTTTCTTGAAAAAACGGAAAAGTCCTGAAAAAAATAAGTAAAATACTCGTTAAATGTTTGACGATATTACTGAAAAGTATAGAGAAATAGAGAAAATTGTACTTAAAAATGCACATAAGAGCTACTTGTATACAAAATTTATTTGCGTTATAATAAAGCAAGTGAAACAAATGAAAGGGGCTTTAAACAATGGCGTTTATTGATGAAATTAAAGCAAGAGCAAAAGCTGACAAAAAGACAATCGTTCTTCCTGAGACAGAAGACGTAAGAACTTACCAGGCTGCAGAGGCAGTTTTAAGAGAGGGGACTGCCGACCTGATCCTTGTAGGAAGCAAGGAAGAGATCGAAAAGAACGGAGCCGGATTTGATCTCACAGGAGCTGTGATCGTAGATCCTGCTACAAGCGACAAGACAGAGAGCTATATTGCAAAACTGGTAGAACTCAGACAGAAAAAAGGAATGACAGAAGAGCAGGCAAGAGAGATTCTTCTGACAAACTATCTGTACTACGGTGTTATGATGGTGAAGATGGGAGATGCTGACGGTATGGTATCCGGAGCATGTCATTCTACAGCAGATACACTTCGTCCGTGTCTGCAGATCCTGAAGACAAAACCGGGAACAAAATTAGTATCCGCATTCTTTGTAATGGTAGTGCCGGATTGCGATATGGGTGCAGACGGTACATTTATTTTTGGAGATTCCGGACTGGAGCAGAATCCGGATCCTGAAAAGCTTGCAAATATCGCACTTTCTTCCGCAGAATCTTTCAGAACTCTGACAGGAAAAGAGCCGGTTGTGGCAATGCTTTCACATTCTACAAAAGGAAGTGCAAAACATGCCGATGTTGATAAAGTTGTAGAGGCTACAAGACTTGCAAAAGAGATGGCACCGGAACTGAAACTGGACGGAGAACTGCAGCTTGACGCAGCGATCGTTCCGGCAGTAGGAGAGTCCAAAGCACCTGGAAGCCCGGTTGCAGGACATGCAAATGTTCTGATCTTCCCTGATCTGGATGCAGGAAATATCGGATACAAGCTTGTACAGAGACTTGCAAAAGCAGAAGCATATGGTCCTCTGACACAGGGAATTGCAGCACCAGTCAACGATCTGTCCCGCGGATGCAGCGCAGAGGATATCGAAGGTGTAGTAGCGATTACAGCAGTACAGGCTCAGGCACAGTAATTGTTTAGAAAACTTAAAATCAGAATGAATAAAATGACAAAATTTTCAGGAGGAAAAAAATGAACGTATTAGTAATCAACTGTGGAAGTTCTTCTTTGAAATTCCAGCTGATCAATGCAAAATCTGAGGAGGTTCTGGCAAAAGGAATTTGTGAAAGAATCGGAATTGACGGACGTCTGACTTATCAGCCGGAAGGTGGAGAAAAAGAAAAATCAGAAAAAGCAATGCCGACTCACACAGAGGCGATCCAGTTTGTGATCGAGGCTCTGACAAATCCTGAGACAGGTGTTGTAAACAGCCTGGATGAGATCGGAGCAGTGGGACATCGTATGGTACACGGTGGAGAAAAATTTGCTTCTTCTGTAGTGATCACAGATGAAGTGAAAAAAGCGGTAGAAGAGTGCAATGATCTTGCACCACTCACAATCCTGCAAACCTGATCGGAGTTGCAGCATGTGAAAATCTGATGCCGAACACACCGATGGTAGCAGTGTTTGATACCGCATTCCATCAGACAATGCCTCCAAAAGCATACATGTACGGACTTCCATATGAATACTATGAGAAATACAAAGTAAGACGTTACGGTTTCCACGGAACAAGCCACAGCTTTGTTTCTAAGAGAGCAGCTGAGTTGTTAGGAAAAGCATATGATGAGACAAAAACGATCGTATGCCACCTTGGAAACGGATCTAGCGTAACAGCTGTTTTAAACGGTAAATCCGTAGATACATCCATGGGACTGACTCCATTGGAAGGACTTGTAATGGGAACACGCTGCGGAGATATCGATCCTGCAATTATGGAATTTTTGGCACACAAGCTGGATCTGGATGTTGACGGCGTTATGAAGATCTTGAATAAGGATTCTGGAGTATACGGACTTTCCGGCGGACTTTCCAGCGATTTCCGTGATCTGACAGATGCCTCTCTGGCAGGCGATAAGAAAGCACAGATCGCAATGGAAGTATTCTCATACAGAGTTGCAAAATATATCGGTGCATACGTAGCTGTTATGAATGGTGTAGATGACATTGTATTTACAGCAGGAATCGGTGAAAATGATGATATCGTAAGAGAACAGGTATGCAGCTACCTGGGTTACCTTGGAATCGAATTCAATACAGAATTAAACAAAGGACTCAGAGGAAAAGAAACAGAGCTCTCAATGCCGGGATCCAAAGTAAAAGTGTTTGTAATTCCTACAAATGAAGAGCTTGCGATTGCACGCGAGACACTGGAACTGGTGCGCAAATAAGCTTCTGAAAATTTTAAAAAGTCAGTAGGGTTGCCCGCAAAAGCGGACAGCCCTTTTCAGCGGAGGATACTGTTTACAGCAGCCGGTGAATAAAATATAAAAATCTTGTTGACAAATAGGATTAACATGATATAATAGTTTAGGTATGAATAGGAGTAATGATTATGTTAATTAACCTATCAGACGTTTTGTCAGAACAGCATAAGACAGTTGATGAGACGGTGCAGTTGGAGATGGATACGTTTCAGTCCAGAACAGGTACATTTCCGATTGTGAGTAAAGAACCGGTTCATGTTGTTGCAGAGCATGTGAAAGGCAGAGAGCTTCTTATTCATGTGGATACAGAGTTATGTATTCTGATTCCATGTGACAGATGTCTTGAAGATGTGAAGCAGGAGTTTGACCTGAACTTTACGAAGCATGTTGATTTGAATGTTTCGGATGCTGATCTGGGAGAAGGATTAGATGAATCAAACTTCATAAGCGGATATCATCTTGACGTGGACAAAATGCTCTATAATGAGATATTGATAGGATGGCCGACGAAAGTTCTATGCAGTGAAGACTGTAAGGGCATTTGCAACGTTTGTGGTCAGAACCTAAATATGGGTACCTGTAACTGTGAAGATACAGCTCTTGACCCAAGAATGTCAGTTGTCCGTGATTTGTTTAAGAATTTTAAGGAGGTGTAACCTATGTCTATCTGTCCAAAGAACAAATCTTCTAAAGCAAGAAGAGATAAGAGAAGAGCAAACTGGAAGATGAGTGCTCCAAACCTGGTAAAATGCAGCAAATGTGGCGAGCTTATGATGCCTCACAGAGTATGTAAAGCATGCGGAGCATACAACAAACGTGAAATCGTTTCAGTTGACTAATTGAAAATGATATTAAGGAATGGGGACTTTGCAAAAAAGTCCCCATTTTTCGTATCTTAAAATCAGCCTTTTATATTGATTTTTGGGATGATGTTTAGTAGAATGTATGCAGTAGCGTTAGGAGGAAGAGAAATGTCTGATATTACAAGAGTTGCACTGGATGCCATGGGAGGCGATCATGCTCCCGCAGAGATGGTAAAAGGTGCGATAGAAGCTGTTAATAAAAGAGATGATATTAAGATTCTGCTTACAGGGCAGGAAGCACTGCTGAAAAAGGCGTTATCAGAATATACTTATCCCAAAGACCGGATTGAGATCATTCCGGCATCGGAAGTGATCGAAACGGCAGAGCCGCCGGTCATGGCGATTCGGAGAAAAAAAGATTCTTCTATCGTAGTAGCGATGAATCTGGTGAAAAAGGGCGAAGCAGATGCATTTGTATCTGCAGGAAGTTCCGGGGCGATTCTTGTCGGCGGACAGGTGATCGTAGGAAGGATTAAGGGCGTGGAGAGACCTCCGCTTGCACCGCTGATCCCAACGATGAAGGGAGTATCTCTCCTGATTGACTGCGGAGCGAATGTAGATGCAAGACCGTCTCATCTGGTGCAGTTTGCGAAGATGGGATCGATTTACATGGAACATGTGGTAGGAAAGAAGAATCCCACAGTTGGAATCGTGAATATCGGTGCGGAAGAGGAAAAGGGAAACGCGCTTGTAAAAGAGACATTTCCGCTTTTAAAAAACTGCAGGGATATTAACTTTATCGGCAGCGTAGAAGCGAGAGATATTCCGTACGGAGCTGCGGATGTGATCGTTTCGGAAGCGTTTGTAGGGAATGTGATCCTGAAGCTGTATGAAGGTGTCGGCGGAGCTCTGACGAAGAAGATCAAAGCCGGCATGATGACGTCTCTGCGTAGTAAGATCGGTGCGCTTCTTGTGAAGCCGGCACTGAAAGCTACATTAAAGGATTTTGATGCCAGCGAGTATGGAGGAGCTCCTCTTCTGGGGTTGAATGGGCTGGTCGTCAAGACTCACGGAAGTTCTACTTCAAAAGAAGTATGTAATTCAATCATCCAGTGTGTGACATTTAAAAATCAGCAGATCAACGAGAAGATCCGCGAATCGATCCAGTCCGCACAGGAAGAAAAAAAAGAAGAATTAATGGGACAAAGAAAAGGAAAGAAAACTATGGAATTTGAAAAATTACAGGATATTATCGCAGACGTGCTGAACGTTTCTAAGGATGACATTCATCCGGAGACTACATTTGTGGATGATTTAGGAGCTGACTCACTGGATATTTTCCAGATTATCATGGGAATTGAAGAAGAATTCGACATTGAGATCGACAACGATGAGGCTGAAAAGATTTCAACAGTGCAGGATGCAGTAGACCAGATTAAAAAAGTAGTAGAATAAAAGGCAAGAAGAGATTTTTGTCTCTGGCGATCGGTTTGGGTGCGTGATTCTGTCGCGCACCCAAACTGTATTATTCAGGCCGGAACAAAAAGTTTTAGATAAAGGGAAAAATATGAAGAAAAATTTAAAAGAGCTGGAAAAAAAGATAGGATATGAGTTTCAGGATTTTTCATTGCTGGAGCAGGCGATGATGCACAGTTCTTATACAAATGAAAAGCATCTGGAAAAATATCATTGCAATGAGAGACTGGAATTTTTAGGGGATGCAGTTTTAGAGCTGGTGTCCAGTGAATTTTTATTTCTTGAATCACCGAAAGTATCGGAAGGAAAGCTGACAAAAACAAGAGCGAGTATGGTGTGTGAGCCTTCTCTGGCATTTTGTGCACGGGAGATCGAACTGGGCAGTTATCTGCTTCTCGGAAAGGGAGAAGAAGCGACAGGAGGACGTCAGAGGCCGTCTGTGACATCGGATGCGATGGAGGCTCTGATCGGCGCGATTTATCTGGACGGTGGTTTTACTAATGCAAAAGAGTTTATTCATCGGTTTATCCTGACAGATCTGGAGAACAAAAAACTCTTTTATGATAGCAAGACTATTTTGCAGGAGATCGTACAGGCTGATATGGAAGAGGGAATCTCTTATCACCTGATTAAAGAAGAAGGTCCGGACCACAACAAATCTTTCACTGTGGAAGTGAAGATCGGGGAGACTGTCTATGGGACAGGAAGCGGACGGACGAAAAAAGCAGCGGAACAGGAAGCCGCTTACAAGGCAATTCTGAAGCTGAAAAAACAAAACTAAAGCGGGTGTTTTATGTATTTAAAATGTATTGAGGTACAGGGATTTAAATCTTTCGCCAATCGGATTAAATTTGAGTTTCACAATGGAATTACGGGAATCGTGGGCCCAAACGGAAGTGGAAAGAGCAATGTGGCAGATGCAGTCCGCTGGGTGCTGGGAGAGCAGAGAGCAAAGCAGCTTCGAGGCGGTTCCATGCAGGATGTCATTTTTCCGGAACGGAAAACAGAAAGCCGTTGAGTTATGCTTCGGTAGCCATCACACTGGACAACTCGGATCATCAGCTCCCTGTGGATTATTCGGAAGTGACAGTGACAAGAAAGCTATACCGCTCCGGTGAGAGTGAGTATCTGATCAACGGAACCGGATGCAGACTCAAAGATATCAATGAGATGTTTTATGATACCGGAATCGGAAAAGAAGGATATTCGATCATCGGGCAGGGACAGATCGATAAGATTCTGAGCGGAAAACCGGAAGAGAGAAGAGAATTGTTTGATGAGGCAGCCGGAATTGTAAAATTCAAGCGCCGCAAAACGCTTTCCCTGAAAAAGCTGGAAGAAGAACAGAACAATCTGACCCGGGTCAGTGATATTCTCTCAGAGCTTGAGAAACAGATCGGACCGTTGGAAAAGCAGTCTGCAGTGGCAAAAGAATACCTGAAGAAGAAGGAAGAGCTGAAGGTTTATGATATTCATATGTTTCTTTTGGAGACAGAGCGTTTAAAGGATCAGCTTCAGGGTCTGGAAGAAAAAGTCCGGATTACTTCTGATGAGATGGAAGCGGCAAAGAGTCGCTATGAAGAAACAAAAGAACAATATCAGGCTGTGGAGACACAGGTGGAAGAGATTGATGCAGCGATCGAAAAATCGAAGAACCAGCTGAATGAGACAACGCTTTTGAAGCAGCAGCTGGAAGGACAGATCAATGTTTTAAAAGAGCAGATCAATACAGCCAGGATCAATGAAGAACATTATGCGAATCGCCGCCGTACGATCCAGCAGGAGTGGGATGCCAAGAAGGAGCAGAAAGCCGGATTTGTAAAGGACAGCGAAGCGATCCACGGACAGCTGGAGCGGATATCCAATCAGGATACGGATGCAAAAGAGCAGCTGATCCAGGTGCAGTCACAGATTGCAGAAGAGACGATGGAGATCGAGCAGAGTAAAGAAGAGATTATGCGGCTTTTGAATAACCGGGCATCGACGCAGGCGAAGATCCAGCATTTTGATACCACACAGCAGCAGATCACGACCAGAAGGGCTCAGATCCACAGAGAGATTCTGGAAGTGTCCAGTGAGGCAGAGCAGTATGGACGGGAATTAGAGCAGCAAAGACGGGGATTCGAAGAGATCACAGCGGAGATTCAGGCGTTTCAGGATCTGATCTCTGTCAATGAACAGAACATCGCAGAGTTTCAGCGCCAATTGGATGAGAAGCAGGAAAAATTGCGGATCGGTCAGACTGCATATCACAGAGAATCCTCCAGACTGGAGTCGCTGAAAAATATTACAGAACGATATGACGGATACGGAAACAGCATCCGTCGTGTTATGAGCTGCAAGGACCGGGAAAAAGGTCTGATCGGTGTTGTGGCGGACATCATCAAGGTAGAAAAAGAATATGAAATTGCAGTAGAGACAGCGCTTGGAGGCAGTATCCAGAATATTGTGACGGACGATGAAGAGACTGCAAAGCGGATGATCGCATATTTGAAGCAGAATAAGTACGGACGCGCGACATTTCTGCCTCTGACAAGTATGCAGGGCGGCGCAGAGCTGTGGCAGATGGATGCACTAAAAGAAACAGGCGTGATCGGACTTGCCCATACGCTGGTGCATGTGGAAGAGCGTTTTCTCGGACTGGCGAAACAGCTTCTCGGCCGGACTATTGTGGTGGAGAATATTGACTGTGGAATCCGGATCGCAAGAAAATATAAGCAATCCCTCCGACTGGTTACTCTGGAAGGAGAGCTGATCAATCCGGGAGGTCCATGACCGGAGGTGCGTTTAAGAACTCCAGTAATCTGTTAAGCAGACGCCGCGAGATCGAGGAGTTTGAAAAAACAGTAAAGCTGTTAAAGCGTGACATGGAAGAGATGGAGCACTCGATCAGTGCGATTAAGGCACAGAGAGCAGAATGTTATGCCGGGATTGATGAGATCCAGCAGAAGATCACAGAAGCATCTGTCCGTCAGAATACGGCACGGATGAATGTGGAACAGGTGCAAAGGCAGCAGACGGAATCCAGACAACGTTGTGAAAGCTATGCAAAAGAACAGGAAGAACTGGAAATAACGCTGCGGGAGATCCGTGAAAACGGGGAGTCGATTCAGGTTGAATTGGAAGCGTCAAAAGAACTGGAAGCTGCACTGAATCAGAAAATCGAAGAATTGCAGAAGCAGTTGGAAATTCACCGCGAGGCAGAAGCTGCACAGCTGAAACAGTCTGAAGAGGTACATTTATCGCTGGCAGGTTTGCAGCAACAGGATCTTTTTATCAAGGAGAATATTGCACGTATCGATCAGGAGATGCTTCGTTTAAAGAAAGAAGCCGGAGAGCTGGATCAGAATAAAGGAAATACAGCGGAAGAAATCAGTCAGAGAGAAGAGAAGATTCAGGATCTGAAAAAAACAATCGAAGAATCCACAGAGATATTTTCTGAAATTGAGACAGAAATCACGGGACAGACCGAAAACAGAGAAGCGCTGAATCAGAAGCATAAGGCGTTTCTGGAACAAAGAGAAGCGCTGTCCGGTCATATGGCAGAGCTGGACAAAGAGTTATTCAGACTTGAAAGCCAGAAAGAGGATTGCGAGGAAGCATCCGAAAAACAAATGAACTATATGTGGGAAGAGTATGAGATTACCTACAATGGCGCTTTGAAGCTGCGGGATGAGACACTGACAGACCGTGCATTTATGAAAAAACAGATTCTGTTTTTAAAAGGAGAGATCCGTAAGCTTGGAAACGTCAATGTCAATGCGATTGAGGATTATAAGCAGGTTGCCGAGCGTTATGAATTTTTAAAAGAACAGCATGAGGATCTGGTCGAGGCAAAAGAAACGCTGATTCAGATTGTTGCAGAGCTGGACGCGGCAATGCGTGCTCAGTTTGAGGAACAGTTTGCAAGAATATCAAAAGAGTTTGATGCGGTCTTCAAGCAACTGTTCGGCGGCGGAAAGGGAACGCTGGAACTGATGGAGGACGAGGATATCCTGGAGGCAGGAATTCGGATCATTGCGCAGCCGCCTGGAAAAAAACTGCAGAATATGATGCAGCTTTCCGGTGGAGAAAAAGCATTGACAGCCATTTCGCTGTTATTTGCGATCCAGAATCTGAAACCGTCTCCGTTCTGTCTTCTGGATGAGATCGAGGCGGCACTGGATGACAGTAATGTAGACCGGTTTGCGCAGTATCTGCACAAGCTGACAAAACATACTCAATTTATCGTCATCACTCACAGAAGAGGAACGATGACGGCAGCAGACAGGCTCTATGGAATCACCATGCAGGAAAAAGGAATTTCCACACTGGTATCTGTAGATCTGCTGGAGGAAGATCTGACCTGATGTCAGAAAAAAGGAAGGAGAGCATATGGAAGAGAAGAAAGGGTTTTTTAGAAGACTTGTCTCAGGTCTGACAAAGACAAGAGATAATATCGTATCCGGAATGGACAGTATTTTTCACGGATTTTCCAAAATTGATGAGGACTTTTATGAGGAGCTGGAAGAGACTCTGATCATGGGAGATCTTGGAGTACATACTACGACGGAGATTATAGAGGATCTGCGCCGGAAAGTGAAAGAGCAGCATATCAAAGAACCTGCTGCCTGCAGACAGCTTCTGATTGACAGCATCAAAGAGCAGATGGATGTGGGAGAGACTGCTTACGAATTTGAGGAGAGACAGTCCGTTGTATTTGTGATCGGAGTCAACGGAGTGGGAAAGACGACCACCATTGGAAAACTGGCAGGGAAATTCAGAGAGCAGCATAAAAGAGTCATTCTGGCAGCTGCAGATACATTTCGTGCAGCTGCTGGAGAGCAGTTAAAAGAATGGGCCAACCGTGCAGAAGTAGAGATGATCGGCGGCAGGAAGGTGCAGATCCGGCTTCTGTTGTATTTGATGCAGTGGCAGCGGCGCGCGCAAGAAAAGCGGATATTTTATTGTGCGATACAGCAGGACGCCTTCACAATAAAAAGAACTTGATGGAAGAACTGAAAAAGATCAACCGCGTGATCGACCGGGAATATCCGGAAGCGTACAGAGAGACGCTGGTTGTTTTGGATGCGACCACCGGACAGAATGCACTGGCTCAGGCAAGAGAGTTCAATGAGGTTGCAGATATCACAGGGGTGATCCTGACGAAGATGGATGGAACAGCCAAAGGCGGAATCGCAGTGGCGATCCAGTCAGAACTTGGAATTCCGGTCAAATATATCGGGGTTGGAGAATCTATTGATGATCTGCAGAAGTTTGATGCAGATGAATTTGTCAATGCGTTGTTTTACAGTGATTCCAAGACGGAAGAAACAGAAGAATAAAAATATGTCAAAATGACAGAAAGAGGGATGGAAGATGTTGACTTTGGAGAAATTTGAAGAAGCAAGTGAAGTAGTAAAACAGGTGACGACTCCGACAAAGCTGGTGTACAGCGAATATCTGAGCGCCCAAACAGGTGCCAGGATTTATCTGAAACCGGAAAATATGCAGCATACAGGAGCGTATAAGCTGCGCGGAGCTACTACAAGATCAGCACATTGTCAGAAGAAGACAGAAGTAAAGGACTGATCACGGCATCTGCGGGAAATCATGCGCAGGGCGTTGCGTATGCGGCAAAACGTTATGGCTGCAGGGCAACGATCGTAATGCCGATCGGAACTCCTCTGATTAAGGTAAACCGTACCAAAAGCTATGGCGCGGAAGTGATCCTCTATGGAGACGTCTACGATGATGCCTGTGCGTATGCATACAAGCTTGCGGAAGAACATGGTTATACGTTTGTCCATCCTTTTGATGATCTGGATGTGGCGACCGGGCAGGGATCGATTGCAATGGAGATCATTCAGGAGCTCCCGACGGTGGACTATATTCTGGTTCCGATCGGCGGTGGCGGACTGATCACAGGAGTGGCGACACTTGCCAAGATGCTCAATCCAAAGATTCAGGTGATCGGTGTGGAGCCGAGAGAAGCGGCGAGCATGACTGCGGCGTTAAAGGCCGGAGAAGTGGTGGAACTTCCAAGTGCCAACACGATTGCGGACGGTACTGCGGTAAAAACGGTCGGAAAACAGAATCTGCCATATGTGCAGAAATATGTAGATCAGATTCTTCTGGTGGATGATGATGAATTAGTCGGAGCATTTCTGGATATGGTGGAGAACCATAAGATGATCGTAGAAAATTCAGGACTCCTTTCTGTGGCAGCATTAAAACAGCTGAATTTGAAAGGCAAAAAAGCGGTCTGCGTGTTAAGCGGCGGAAATATGGATGTGATCACCATGTCTTCTATCGTACAGCATGGATTGATCCAGAGAGACCGTATTTTCTCGGTTGCAGTGCTTCTTCCGGACAAGCCGGGCGAACTGGTAAGAGTGGCATCGATCATTGCAAACGAAAAAGGAAATGTCATCAAACTGGAACATAATCAGTTTGTCAGCACCAACCGGAATGCGGCTGTGGAGCTGCGTATCACGATGGAGGCATTCGGAACCGAGCATAAGCAGAAGATCTTGAATGCGTTAAAAGAAGCGGGGTATGAGCGAAGAAAGTCGGAGCGAAGCTGTACTAAACGATATAGAAGAAAAAATTAAAGTGTCCGAATGACCTGTGTGGGAGCGGACACTTTTTATATGAAAAGGATGGAAAATCAGAAGAGAGGCAGTGTAAATGTATTTAGTATCGATTTATTTTGATGAAAAAAACGACCAGTCGAATGCAGGGATACATCACTCAGGTTGCAAAAAGAAGCGGAAATCCATTTATGATCGAGAAAAATGTACCTCCGCATTTGACGATTTCTGCATTTGAAACGCGAAGCAAGATCAGGTAATCTCACTGTTTGAAGAAACGAGAGATATGTTTCAAAGCGGGGAGATTATCTGGTGTTCAGTGGGAGCGTTTTTCCCGAATGTGCTGTATCTTTCACCGGTTTTAAATACTTACCTGCAAGAACTGTCAGAGAAGGTTTATAAGGAGTTATTGAAAACAGCGGATGTCAAGGTACACAAATGTTATCGTCCGATGCAATGGGTTCCCCACGCAACGATTGGAAAGAAACTTTCTAAAGAAGAGATGCTTGCAGCGTTTCAGGTATTGCAGGAGCAGTTTGGAGTGTTCAGCAGCCGGGTCGTGCGGATCGGTTTTGCAAAAACAAATCCATATGAAGAGTTGTGGAATTTTGAATTATGAAAATAGCAAGAAACAATTTACCCGAATTGTACAGACTGAAGTATAGGATTTTCGGCAAACATTTGTTATAATATAGTTGTCAGGAGGTAGGAAGAGAATGTGCAGAGAGAAAAGAAAACTCCCGATAGGAATAGAAAATTTTGAACAGATCATCAAAGATGATTTTTATTATGTAGACAAGACAGGATTGATCTCTGAACTGCTCCGCAACTGGGGAATGGTAAATTTATTTACCAGACCAAGACGTTTTGGTAAATCTCTGAATATGAGTATGCTGGAACACTTTTTTCTGTAGAGGGCGACAAGAGCATTTTTGATGGATTGAAGATTTCGAAAGATAAAAAGTTATGTGAAGAATATATGGGAAAGCATCCAGTTATTTCCATCTCACTAAAAGGCATCAATGCTGCTTCTTATGAGGCTGCATTTGAGTTAACTGTCAAGACCATAAAGGGAGCAGTGCAAAAGGCAGGATTCCTTAAAATGAGTGATAAACTGGGCGAGGACGAGAAGAAAGAATATCGAGCGATTCTTGATGAAAATATGAGTGAGGCTACGCTTTTTTGGAGCTTAAAAAATTTGTCAGAACTTTTGGAGAAACACGATGAAACAAAAGTAATCCTTTTGATCGATGAATATGATGTTCCATTGGCGAAAGCGTTTGAAAACGGATATTATGACAAGATGGTTTTTCTTATCCGTAATTTACTGGAACAGACGTTGAAGACCAATAACAGCCTGAAATTTGCAGTAATGACCGGGTGTATGCGAATATCGAAGGAAAGTATCTTTACGGGATTGAACAACCTGAAAGTGTTGTCGATTACAGATGAGCGTTTTGATGAGTATTTTGGATTTACGGATGAGGATGTCAAAGAAATGCTGCGGTATTATGATCGGGAAGATCATTATGAAGAAATGAGAAACTGGTATGATGGATATCGGTTTGGTAGTACAGATGTCTATTGTCCATGAGATGTATTGAATCATTGTGATAAAATAAAAGAGAATGCTGCGGCTTTTCCTGAAAATTATTGGGTTCATACCAGTAGTAATGAGGCAGTCAAGAAAATCATTCAAATGTCAGGAAATATTACAACAAAGCGCGAGATTGAACGTTTGCTGGCGGGAGAAGAAATTGTCAAAGAGATTCGGCAGGAACTTACTTATCAGGAAATGTATCAGTCTGTGGAAAATATCTGGAGTCTTTTATTTATGACCGGATATCTAACACAAAGGCAGCGACTGGATGCCAGTCATTACAAACTTGCAATTCCGAATCTGGAAGTACGGGATATTTTTAAAACGCAGATCATGGAATATTTTAAGGAAGGTGTTGCAAAAGACGGAGATACGTTAAAACAGCTCTGTGATGCACTGAAAGGCGGAGATGCAGAAAAAGTAGAACGTCTTTTTGAAGGGTACTTGAAAAAGACAATCAGTATTCGAGATACATTTGTGGAGAAATCATTAAAAGAGAATTTCTACCATGGAATTTTGCTCGGCATTTTAGGTGTCAAAGAAGACTGGGGAGTATTCTCAAACAGGGAAACCGGGGACGGGTACAGTGATATTATGATAGAAACAGAGGACAGTGAAATGGGGATCATCATTGAAATCAAGTATGCCGGAGACGGGAATCTTCTGAATGCCTGCGAAAAAGCCCTGAAACAAGTAGAGGAAACGAAGTATGAGGAGACGCTTTTAGAAAACGGAGTGGAGAAAATATTAAAATATGGGATTGCTTGTTATATGAAACATTGTAAAGTCATGTGTTCGGAGAGATAACAGGCTTGAAACATTGGTGAAATATAAAATGGGAACTTCACAGAATGGATTAAAATGAAGTTTTTTTGTGAAGGTTGGTAAAAAGAAACGGAGAGGTGGATTATGGCATCAAGTAAAGAATATTTGCAATTTATTTTAGGGCAGTTGTCTGAGTTGGAAGAAATCAATTACAGGGCAATGATGGGAGAGTTTATTCTCTATTATAGAGGGAAGATCGTTGGTGGTATCTACGACGACAGACTGCTGATCAAACCTGTAAGCTCAGCGATTTCCTATATGCCGACAATTTCTTATGAATTGCCTTATGAAGGAGCAAAAGAAATGCTGTTAGTAGATGAGGTTGATAGTAAACAATTTTTGACAGGTCTATTTAAGGCCATGTATGAGGAATTGCCTGCGCCAAAGCCGAGAAAGAGGAAATAAAAATTGAAATCGATGGAGGTAGTTGGATGACGTTTTATGAACAGATGGTTTCCCACTTTCTGCTTTGCTGGAAAAAGACGAGACCTTAAATGCACCAATTTATGGAACGCTACTGCAAAAGAGGGATCACTCCTTTGGATACTTTGGCCTGACAGAAAATGCATTGCTGGTATCTTTTGGGGTATATTTATAGTATTTCAGCTAACTATCTTCATGTAAATATTCGAATCCTATTTTTTCAAGAACATGTTGGCTACGAGTATTTCTTAAAACCACATCAGCATAAATGGCCGATAATCCTAATTCTTTAAATCCGTACTCTAAGACAGTTCTTTCCACCGCTGTGTCATAGCCTTTTTCTTTATAGCAATCTTGAATAAGCACAATGGAAAGGGTGCCACTACCTTTTTGTAAGTCTATGTTTTTAAGGTATACATCACCAATTACAATATCATCTAATAATATAGCAAACCGTACTCTGTTGCAATTATTTGCTTTTCTTTCAAAATCTTTTTGAGCGATCTCTGGCGTATAAATGTAAGGTGTTTCGCACATCATAGGATCTGCTATATAATTTTTTCTTTCTATATGATACAACTGAGACGTCATAGGTATTAATACAATTTTATCGTCAACGATTAATTTTTTCATGTCTATATTACTCCCTTAACTTCCATTAATCCAAGATATTTTTTATACGGAAAGATGCCTTAATTATACTGTGAGATTCTTTTTTTGTCTATTGACGCTATTTATGAATTACAGGAATGCGTCTATCTCTTTTTAGATTTCAAATTGTTCGCTTGGTATCAAATAAAGTTTTCTTGACTTTTATCTATTACAGTTGTAAGATTTAATAGAAACTTACAATTGTAATATTTGAGAGGATATGTGTATGAAGCGAAAAGTGATTGCACTACTGGTTATATGTGTGATGGTTCTATCTGGGTGTGGTAAGACAACTCCGGAAGAAAAGAGCGAGGAAACTGTTCAAGATATTCAGCAGAAGGAGATTGCTGATGATTTTGAAGAGTTGATGGAAGGAACGAGAGAATTATATGAAAAGGCAGCAGAAAACAAGCTGCTGGACAGTCTGGAGTTTCAAAAGCAAGTAATTGATTATCTGGACAAAAGGGATATGCCGCAGTAGATATGAAAGATCAAGTTGATATGGTTCATTCAGAGCAGGTGGAAACATATTGTGAGAAGGCAAAAAGGGGAGAATCGGCAGATGTGGTGATATATTCTGTCATAGAACAGGGTGGTGTAGTTCGTTATGAACTGCATACAGATGGTGATGATATGGATGCCATTGTCAGCACAGTTCGCTGGACGGATAACAAACCCTGTATGATTTATTATCACAAATTTAAGGTACATTCCTGGAAATATACAGAAAAAGGATATTTTTTCATCGAAGAATATCATCCCCCGGGATTTGACGGACCGCCGGGAGAGAAAGGATTTCGTGTAAAACCGTTGGATCAGAAACTTAGAGAATTAAATCAAAAATATGTACTTCCAATTGGATATAGGTTGAATAATATGCTGATCACAAACTGGAAGGAAGAGGATTATTCAAACCTGAATTTTTATGATCTATATGAATTAAAGTATCCGAGTATCTATGGAAAAGAGATTCCGTATGCGATGAAAGAGGGGGTGGAATATCAGATACCGAAAGAAGAGTTTGAAAGTGTATTACAAACACTTTTTCCAATCACGAGTGAGCAGATTCAGAAAAATGCAGTTTATAATCCCGATACGCAGAGATATCGTTATCGTCCGAGGGGACTCCATGATTGTGAGTTTCCTTATGAACCGTATCCGGAAGTGATTTCTTATGAAGAACTGGGTGATGGAAAATTAAAACTTGTGGTAGAAGCTGTTTGGGAAATTGAAATGCTGGATCAGGCATTTCGAAGCGAATTAGTTGTGGAACCACTTGAAGGTGGAAAAATTCATTATGTGTCAAATACAATTTTGTCACCAGAAGAAGATGAGCCGAGGTGGTATGTACCAAGATTGACAGATGAACAGTGGAGAGAGGCTTATGAAAAGGGATATCATCTTCCGATTAAAAAGGAAGAGCGTGAGAAGGCAGAAAAAGACAGTATTGCTGCCTTGAAGTTGGTTCAAGATATTTACGCTGAAGCGGATAAGGGAGATGCATCGAATGTAGTTCTTACAGATTCTGTTATGGAGCAGATGAAAAAGATACTCGGCAGAGGGGGAGTTCCGGTAATTAGTTCTGAGGAATACTCTGTTATGGAAAATTATCAGGTGATGGAAAACTTCTTACACAGTTCGGAGCAGGGAGTTGAAGGAAATGTAATTTTATATGATATTTTACAAGACGGAAGTATTGAGAGAAGAAAATATCTTTATGACGGGAAAGAGATGTATCTGTTAGCAGTCAGAGCAGTTTGGAATGAGGAAGGAGATCCGGTGATTGCATATCGCTCTTACACAAGAATGAAAGAATGGAGATACACAGAAAAGGGATGGTTTGCTTATGAATTGTGTGTACCGGAACCGCCGGAAGTATCAGAAATTGTGGATGGAAGTTGTATGATCAGGGTAAAACCGTTAGATGCAGAATGTATTGAATTGTCAAAAAAATGTGTGTTGCCATTGGGATATCAAGGAAATAATTTACTATGTTCTAATTGGGATCGTGAACATTTAGAGGGGCTGGATTACAATGGGCTATATGAATACCTCTACCAGATGAAATATCAAAAAAGATTTGTTATGGAAGAAGGAAAAAATGGAATCCCCGCAGAGGAATTTGAACAACTGATGTCAGAATATCTTCCTGTTACTGCAGAACAGTTGCGGAATATAGCTACATTTGATGCAGAAAAACAAGAGTATGTATGGGCAAAGCTTGGATGTGGCAATTACGCACCGACTCATTTTGGAACTTCTTTACCAGAAGTAATAAAAGTAGAGGAACATCAAGATGGGGCGCTTACTTTGACAGTGGAGGCGGTTTGTGATATGGTCATTTCCAATGACGCAGTGATTACACATGAACTTACTGTGAAATTTCGAGAGGATGGAAGTTTTCAATATTTGGGAAATAAGGTTTTAGAAGATGGAATCCATCAGATTCCACAATATCAGTATCGAATTGCGAGGTGACATCCGATTGAACAACAAAAAGAACCGAACAGGAGTTATTTTTGAAATCTGTCGGTTCTTTCGCTTTTTATTTCCCAATATTTAATTCCGAGAGCACAGAAGTTGTGATTTCGGTTGCTTTACTTCCGGTAGTTTCGGTTTCTCCCTGAATATTTGTTGCAAAATAATATACATTGTCTGCGGTTTCCAAAAAACCGATAAACCAGCCATTTACATCTTTTCCCTCAATCCGCCCAGTTCCGGTTTTTCCATAAAGAGAACTTTTGGAACCGGAAGAGAGAAGGATGGAATTTTTGACAGCGTCTATATTTTGTGGAGCAAATTGAAACTCGTTGTCATGGAATTTTTTTAACAGGTTGACCTGCTCAATCGGAGAGATTTTTAAAGATAAATCTGTCCAGTATAAGTCGATGTCTGAACCGGTCTGTTGATTTCCGTATTGAATCTTCTGTAAAAATGATTTTACAGAGTGAAATCCTAATTGTGAATCAATGGATTGAAAGTACCAGTTCACAGAGTTTTTCATGGCAGAAGATAAGGTCTGATTGGCTTCCCATGCATCGAATGGATAATCTTCGCCATTCCAGGTCATATCTGAATCTTCAGGAGTGATGATACCGGATTCTAAACCGAGTAAGGCATCGTATATCTTGTAAGTAGAGTTTGGGGCGATTCGTTCTTTGGCATTTTCGATGTTAAAAATATTCCAGGCGTTTTGATTTGTATCATATAAAACGAAACTGCTTGATAGCCATTGAAATGATTGGAAAGATCAATGGTGGAAATATTTTTCATATCGTTTGGCAATCGGTATTCATTTTGCGGAGAACCTGCGGCAGCCAGTACAGGTGCATAGCTCAATGATAGAAATGCAATGAGGATATAAATGAGAAATCCCCGCGCTTTTCCCCGTTTTGTTTCTTTTTGAAAGGCAGCGATATTGAGAATCCTCCGTGTAATCTGCTTCATACTTCCACTCATCCCGGTTGCATAAGGAAAAGGAATGTGAGAAATTTTTTCGGCAAAATTGATCAGTGTGTTTCCATAGGCCTGATAATCTGTTTCGTCAAGAAGATGCAGCACAGCCGAATCACAGGAAAGTTCACGATCACATCGCATTTCCTTTAAGGCATACCAGACAAAAGGATTAAACCAATATAGAATACCAGCCAAATTCATAAGGAAAACAATGCGCGTATCTTTTTGACGGCAATGCTGTAATTCATGCAAAAGCATGAAGCGCATATCCTTTGCATTAAAATCTGAAATCAAATGAATCGGAAGGTAAATGCGAGGGTGTATGAGCCCCACAGTAACAGGTGATTTCAAAAATGCGGTACTGTATATCGGGATTTTCTTTTTGCAATGCATCTCTTTACAACAGTTTTCATAGAGCCGTTTTACTTGTTGATTTTGTAATGGCAGTGCAGATTGTTCCAAAGTGCGGAGCCTTAAAAAAGAACGTGCAGCTAAAACGAACATTGTGACAGCACCGACAGCCCATAAACTAAAAAGGAGTAAGTGAACAGGAGATGATGTTTTACTGCTGATTGAGACTGCAAAATCATTTACTATTCCAATGGTAGAATTTTCTCCTATGAAAATCTGTCCATCAGGGACAGAGAGAAAAAGTCTTTTCGGAAAATCTGAAAGGTGCAAGGCTGGAAATTTCTGCAAGATAGAGAAAATGTTTGCAGGTAAAAAAGGGACAGCCATGAAACTGAGCAGAAGAAACCAAAGGCGATACTGCATGCGGGCAGATAAACATTTCCGCAATAAGTGTTTTATGCCTGTCATGATTCCAATGAAAATGGAAATAAAAATATTGCATATTAAAAAATGGATTCCAAAATCAAACAAATAAATTCCTCCTATTCGTGAGTATCAGAGAGAAGATGACGCAAGGTATCAAGTTCTGTTTTGGATAATTTATCATCTTCTAAGTAAGAGGTAAGCATAGAAACGATGTTTCCATTGTAATATTTGTTTAAAAAAGAATTGCTTTCCTGACGGATATATTCAGTTTCCGGAACTAAAGGGGTATATACAAAGACTCTGCTTTGTTTTTCATAAGTAAGCGCTTTTTTTGTTACAAGCCGCTTCAACATTGTTTGTATTGTCTTTGGACTCCAGTCGGTTGTCTGAGTCAGTTTTTCAGTCACTTCATTTGTACTGATGGGAGCATACTTCCAAATGACCTTCATCACTTCAAATTCAGCTTCAGAAATTTGTGGCAGTTTACTCATATTCATTCCTCCAAGTCTTACATATGTAATAAAAATATTATAAGGGGATTTTATAAGAAAGTCAAACAATGAAAAATATTGACAGAAAATCTTACGTCTGTAATAATATAAATGTTATTTCCCGATTTTGCAGGGCGGTGTCTGCAGCTTCATATCCAGCTTTATGATGTGTAAGCCCATCTTACAAACAGGGACACAAAGCGCGAAATAAGAAATTCAGGAGGTCGCTATGAGTAATTTTTCAATAAATGAAATGCAGTCAATGCAGAAGGAATTACAAGATAAATATAAAGAGAAGTGGGAAAGAATCTGTCCGGAGACCGGCAAAAATAAGTTTTTATGGATGATAGGTGAAATAGGAGAAGTCATTGATATTATAAAGAAAAATGGGGATAAAAGCGCAGTTGCGGACAGTTCTGTCAGAGAACATCTTATAGAAGAAATGGCGGATGTCCTGATGTATTATAATGATGTGATGTTATGCTATGGGATCACCGAAGACGAACTCAAACAAGCTTATATCGAAAAGTTTCAAAAAAACATGAAACGCTGGTAAATTCCAGGGGTGCTGTGAAGGGATTTGAACGAAAAAGTTGATAGAAAATATAAACTCCGGAAAGAAGTCAAAAATTCTCTCCGGAGTTTATGCGTTCTGTTTTATCTATACCTGATGATATTTCTGGAGCAGTTTATGGATCTTATCTGTTGGATTCATAACAGCACCGATTGTCAGATCGTGATTCAGGGAATCAATGATTAGAGCCAGGAATTTACTCATGTCTGCCTTGACAAAGTATTCTCTTTCGTCTACAGCAGGCGGCAGATATGTCAGGTTGGTTGTTACGACTTTATCAAGATATCCCTTTTTGTAGTATTCATCGAATTTTTCAAATCCGTCTGTGAACAGTCCGAATGTGGTGCATACGAATACGCGGGCTGCGTTGCGGTCTTTTAATTTCTTTGCAACATCCAGCATACTTTCACCGGAGGAGATCATATCATCCACGATGATCACATCTTTGCCTGCCACATCATCTCCGAGGAATTCATGTGCTACGATCGGATTCTTTCCATTTACGATAGTAGAGTAGTCTCTTCTCTTATAAAACATACCCATATCCACTCCAAGCACGTTGGAGAAGTATACAGCACGGTGCATTGCTCCTTCGTCAGGGCTGACGATCATCAGATGGTCTTTGCTGACTTTCAGATCCGGAACTGCACGGAAGAGTGCTTTCATAAACTGATACTGAGGAGTAAAGTTGTCGAATCCGCTCAGAGGAATCGCATTCTGTACACGCGGGTCATGTGCATCAAATGTCAGAATGTTTGCAACGCCCATATCTTTTAATTCTTCCAATGCCAGAGCACAGTCCAGAGATTCTCTTTTGGTTCTCTTATGCTGACGGCTCTCGTAAAGGAATGGCATGATGACATTGACGCGGTGTGCTTTTCCGGTAGACGCTGCAATGACACGCTTGATATCCTGAAAATGATCGTCCGGAGACATGTGGTTGAGGTGTCCGTTGACAGAGTAAGTCAGACTGTAGTTGCATACATCTGACATAATGAAGAGATCAGTTCCCCGGATGGTCTCTTTGATCACACCTTTTGCTTCTCCGCTTCCGAAACGCGGGCAGTTACATTCTACCAGATAGTTATTTGTGCGGTAATTCACATACAATGGGGACTCTGTCACCTCATTGATGGTGTTTTCACGGAAAGATACGATATAGTCGTTGACTTTCTGTGCCAGTTCTTTACAGCTTTCCAATGCTGCAAGTTTCAATGGAGCAACTGGAAGGGTTTTTTCCAATAATTCAATATTTGCCATGATTTTCTCCTGTGTTTTCGTTTTTCCATATCCGACCTCCGGATATGCGATTTCATATATCGTTATATCATTTTTTGCAGGGAAATTCAAGCATGGCTTTGCTATAGAAGAAAATTATGCTATACTGGTACTGTTAATATGCCAGAAGTATGAGCAGACAGGAACTTTGTTTCGGTAAAAAGCAGGAGACAAAGTCTAAAAATAGAAGAAGTACAAGGAGTTTGAAAATGAAAAAGCACGAGCATATTGTGAAGTCTCTGATGCCCGGCGGGATTGGAGAAGAACTGGGGATCGAGCCGGGAGATAAGCTGCTTGCCATCAACGGAAATGAGATACAGGATGTATTTGACTATTATTACTATGAAGAGAGTGAACAGCTTCTGCTTCTGATCGAGAAGCCGGACGGGGAAGAATGGGAGCTGGAGATTGAGAAGGATGAGGATGAAAGTCTGGGGATCGAGTTTGACCAGAGTCTGATGGATGAGTACCGTTCCTGCAGAAATAAATGTATGTTCTGTTTCATTGACCAGATGCCAAAGGGAATGCGGGAGACACTATATTTTAAAGACGATGATTCCCGTTTGTCATTTTTGCAGGGCAATTATATTACGTTGACCAATATGAGTGATCATGATGTGGAGCGTATTGTAAAGTACCGTCTGGAGCCAATCAATATTTCGTTCCAGACGACAAATCCCGAACTTCGCTGCAAGATGCTGCACAACCGGTTTGCGGGAGAGGCGCTGAAAAAAGTAGATATTCTCTACCGGGGACAGATTGAGATGAATGGGCAGATCGTTCTCTGCAAGGGAGTAAATGACGGAGAAGAGCTGGAGCGGACGATCCGGGATCTGACAGGATATCTGCCGTATTTAAAGAGTGTTTCGATCGTTCCGGTAGGACTGACAAAATACCGGGACGGACTGTATCCTCTGGAGCCGTTTACAAAAGAAGATGCCAGGGAGGTGCTTTCTGTCATCCACCGCTGGCAGGAGAAGATCTATCAGGAGCATGGGATCCACATGATCCATGCGGGAGACGAGTGGTATGTGCTGGCAGAGGAGGAAGTGCCGGAGGAAGCGCGATATGACGGCTACCTGCAGCTGGAGAACGGTGTGGGAATGATGCGTCTGTTGTTCAACGAAGTACAGGAGGCGCTCTCTGCCGTGACAGGCGATGGAAGGCAGCGGGAGATTTCTCTGGCTACGGGACGTCTGATGTATCCTTATATCGGAAAAATTCTGGAGGAGATCAGAAAGAAATTCCCGAATATCACCACACATTTATATGCGATCCGCAATGACTTTTTTGGAGAGCGGATCACAGTATCAGGTCTGATCACAGGGCAGGATCTGACGGGACAGCTGAAAGGACAGCCTCTCGGGGAGAGACTTCTGCTTCCGTGTAATATGCTAAAGATCGGAGAACCGGTCTTTCTGGATGATTTTACGTTGGAGGAAGTGGAGAATTCTTTACAAGTGAAGACAGATATTGTAAAATCAAGCGGGCAGGATCTGCTGGATGCAGTGATCGGTGTTTATGAGAATGATGATTCAGCACGGACAGAAGAAGAGGCAGATTTCAGGAAATGTAAGATTGAATGGAGAGAAAGGTAGTTGAAAATATGAGTAAACCAGTAGTAGCGATTGTAGGAAGACCGAATGTGGGAAAGTCTACACTGTTTAATACATTAGCCGGGGAGCGGATTTCGATCGTAAAAGACACTCCGGGTGTAACAAGAGACCGTATTTATGCGGATGTATCATGGTTGGACAAAGAATTTACGATGATCGATACCGGCGGAATTGAGCCGGACAGCAGCGATATCATTCTTTCGCAGATGAGAGAGCAGGCGCAGATTGCCATTGATACGGCAGATGTCATTGTGTTTATTACCGATGTGCGTCAGGGGCTTGTGGATGCAGATTCCAAAGTGGCAGATATGCTCAGACGTTCTAAAAAACCAGTTGTGCTTGTTGTCAACAAGGTGGATAATTTTGATAAATTTATGCCGGACGTGTATGAGTTCTATAATCTTGGGATCGGGGATCCGGTTCCGATCTCTGCGGCGTCCAGACTGGGAATCGGTGATATGCTGGATGAAGTGGTTTCGCATTTTCCGGAAGGAGCAGGAGAGACCGAAGAGGACGAGCGTCCGAAGATCGCCATTGTCGGAAAGCCGAATGTGGGAAAATCTTCGATCGTCAATAAGCTTCTCGGAGAAAATCGTGTGATCGTATCAGATATCGCGGGCACCACAAGAGATGCCATTGATACGGCAATCAAACACGAGGACAGAGAATATATTTTTATCGATACCGCGGGACTGCGAAGAAAAAATAAGATCAAGGAAGAGCTGGAGAGATTCAGTATCATTCGTACTGTAACGGCAGTAGAGAGAGCGGATGTGGTGCTGATGGTGATCGATGCCACAGAAGGGGTTACAGAGCAGGATGCCAAGATTGCCGGGATCGCACATGAGCGCGGAAAGGGTGTGATCATCGTTGTAAACAAATGGGATGCCATTGAGAAGAATGACAAGACCATGAAACAATATGAAAATGATATCCGGACGACACTTGCGTATATGCCATACGCAGAGATCATGTATGTTTCTGCAAAAACAGGACAGCGTCTGAATAAACTGTATGATATGATCGATATGGTCATTGACAGCCAGACACTTCGGATTCAGACCGGTGTGCTCAATGAGATTATGATGGAGGCCGTTGCCATGCAGCAGCCGCCGTCAGACAAGGGAAAACGTCTGAAACTTTACTATATCACCCAGGTATCGGTAAAACCACCGACCTTTGTAATCTTTGTAAATGACAAAGAACTGATGCATTTTTCTTATACCCGTTATCTGGAAAATAAGATCCGGGAAGCGTTCGGGTTCAGGGGAACGTCTCTGAAATTCTTTATCCGGGAGAGAAAGGAAAAGGATCAGTAGATATGGAACGAATTATCTGTCTTATCATAGGATATGCGTTCGGCCTGTTTCAGACCGGATATTTTGTGGGGAAACTCAATCATGTGGACATCAGAAAAACAGGAAGCGGAAATTCTGGTTCTACGAATGCACTGCGTGTGCTTGGAGTAAAAGCCGGACTGATGACGTTTGCGGGAGATGTTTTAAAATGTGTCCTGCCAATTCTTCTGGTGCGCCAGATCTTCAGTGGCAGCGACTGTCTGCCGCTGCTTGCGATGTATACAGGAGCAGGTGCCACACTTGGACATAATTATCCGTTTTATCTGAAATTTAAAGGCGGAAAAGGGATTGCGGTTCTGGCCGGGCTTGTGCTTTCCACCAAGCTCTGGATGGTCCCGATCCCACTTGCTGCATTTATTTTTGTGGTGGCAGTCACCCGCTATGTTTCCGCAGGGTCACTTCTGGTAACAATTATTTTTCTTGCAGAGGTGATATGTTTCGGGCAGATGGGGGGATTTGCGATGGCGCAGCCTTATGTGTACGAATTATATCTGGTGACGTTTTTACTGATGGCACTGGCATGGTGGAGGCATCGTGCAAATATAAAGAGACTGTTGAATGGAACAGAGAACAAAATCGGGTTTTCTAAAAAATAGAGACGATTAAAAAGGAGGCAGAATATGGCAAATATAGGTGTGTTGGGAGCGGGAAGCTGGGGAACGGCACTCTCCGTCCTGCTGCATGATAACGGAAATCAGGCAACGATCTGGTCGATCGATCCCGCCGAGATAGAGATGCTGTCAAAAGAAAGAGAGCATAAGACAAAGCTGCCGGGGGTGCACATCTCCGAGGAAATTCAGATTACCGGAGAGATACAAGAGGCAATCCTGGGAAAAGACTTTCTTGTCCTGGCAGTTCCGTCTCCGTTTACAAGAGCGACTGCGAAAAAGATGAGTCCATATGTGGCAGAAGGGCAAATAATCGTGGATGTGGCAAAAGGTATCGAAGAGACCACATTGATGACACTTTCCGGGCAGATCAAAGAAGAGATTCCGCAGGCGGATGTAGCAGTTCTTTCCGGACCGAGCCACGCGGAAGAGGTCGGAAGAAAGCTGCCGACAACCTGTGTGATCGGTGCGACGACAAGAAAGACGGCTGAGTACCTGCAGTCTGCATTTATGAGTAAGGTGTTCCGTGTCTATACAAGTCCGGATATTCTGGGGATTGAGCTGGGAGGATCATTGAAAAACGTGATCGCTCTGGCAGCGGGAATTGCAGACGGACTTGGTTATGGAGATAACACAAAAGCTGCGCTGATCACTCGAGGAATTGCGGAAATTGCGCGTTTGGGCGTAAAAATGGGCGGAAAGCTCGAGACATTTACCGGGCTGACCGGAATCGGAGATCTGATCGTGACCTGCGCAAGTGTACACAGCCGGAACCGCAGGGCCGGATATCTTATGGGACAGGGGAAGACTATGCAGGAGGCCATGGATGAAGTACAGATGGTAGTCGAAGGTGTGTATTCTGCAAAGGCAGCCAGAAAGCTGGCAGAGAAATATGAGGTGTCCATGCCGATTGTGGAGCAGATCAATGAAGTACTGTTTGAAAACAAGAGTGCTGCACAGGCAGTGGATGAACTGATGCTTCGAGAATCAAAAAGTGAGCATTCCGTGCTGCCGTGGCCGGATGAGACAGTATAGTTTTTTTTAATTCAAGAGAACAGAGCCGGAATAATCCCCTTTGTTTCTGCATAGATTGGTATCAGCAGAACAAGGGGGTATTTTTTATGGATGCATTTCAGGTATACAAGGATATGAAAGCAAGAACCAACGGGGAAATCTATATTGGAGTTGTAGGTCCGGTTCGGACAGGCAAGTCAACATTTATCAAGCGGTTCATGGATCTTCTCGTGCTGCCGAATATGACGGATGAACACGCAAAAGAGCGGACAAAAGACGAACTTCCGCAGTCAGCCTCCGGAACAACGATCATGACAACAGAGCCGAAATTTGTTCCGAAAGATGCGGCATCTGTCAGACTGTCCGAAGACGTGGAAGTTAAGATCCGACTGATCGACTGTGTCGGATATATGGTAGACGGGGCGAGCGGTCATATAGAAAACGATGTGGAACGTCAGGTGAAAACGCCATGGTTTGAACATGAGATCCCCTTTACAAAAGCGGCAGCGATCGGGACACAGAAGGTGATTCATGACCATGCGACAATTGGGTTGGTTATCACAACAGATGGAAGTATCGGAGAGCTTCCGAGAGAAAATTATATTTTGGCAGAAGAAAAGACCATTCAGGAATTGAAATCCATCGGAAAGCCGTTTCTGATCCTTTTGAACACACAGAAGCCATACAGCGAAGAAACAAAAAGTCTTCAGGGGAAAATGGAGGAAAAGTACGGAGTATCTGTTCTTGCGGTCAACTGTGCGCAGCTTCGGACAGAAGATATTAATCAGATCATGCGGCAGGTGTTGTATGAGTTTCCAATTTCAGAAGCAGAATTTTATATTCCGAAGTGGGTGGAAATGCTGCCAAAGGATCACCCGGTAAAAAGCGAGGTGCTCTCCAGTGTAAGAAATCTGCTGGATGGAATGGATGACATTCGAAGTGTGGCAGAGGCGGTACCGGTAAGTGACAGCGAGTACATAGAGAAGATCAGGATCTCTCAGATTGAAATGGATACGGGAATCGTAAAGATCCAGATGGACTTGAAGGAGAAGTATTATTATGAGGTGCTCAGTGAACTGACAGGGACGAAGATTCAGGGAGAATATGAACTGATCGCAGCGATGAAAGAACTTGCCGCAATGAAAGAGGAATATACACAGATCAAAGATGCGTTTGCCGATGTGAAAATGAAAGGATACGGTGTAGTTAGCCCGAAGAAAGAGGAAATTCTGTTAGATGAGCCTGCGATCATCAAACAGGGCAGTAAATATGGTGTGAAGATCAGATCAGAGGCTCCGTCTGTTCATATGATCCGTGCCAATATTGAGACTGAGATCGCACCGATCGTGGGAAGTGAAAAGCAGGCACAGGATCTGGTGGAATATATCAAAGCAGAGAGTGAGACTCCGGAGGGAGTATGGGGAACCAACATATTTGGAAAATCTGTAGAAGAGCTGGTGCTGGATGGGATGCGCAATAAGATCAATATGATCAACGAGGAGAGTCAGGTGAAGCTCCAGGATACGATGCAGAAGATCGTCAATGACAGTAATGGAGGGCTGGTCTGCATTATTATCTGATTTTTTTGTTTTTTTCTGCCGGATGCTTGGACTCTTATTCTCAGATGTGGTACAATAAAGCGGCGGAGTGTTCTCTGCATTACAGAATTTAGTTGAGACCGGAGTACAAGAAAGGGGTACGAATCTATGAAAGCGGCTATTTTTACGTTGGATACAGAAAGTTATAAAGCAAGAAAGGCAAGTGCGGCAGGGATGGTTTTAAAGAAACTGCTGGAACAGTCCGGGTTTGAGACTGCTGCCGTGCGTGTGATCCCGAAAGACCGGAAAGTGGCGGCATCGGTATTAAAAAGAGTGGCAGAGGAGCAGACCGCAGAGTTGGTTCTGACAACAGGAGCAGCAGGACATCTCGAGAGCGACTGTGCTCCATATGCACTGATGGATGTGGCAGAACGCCTTCTTCCGGGGATCCCGGAGACACTGCGTGCATTCCGCAACCGGGATTCTCTGCAGGCGGTTCTGGACTGCAGTGCGGCAGGTGTGTGCAAAAAGACGCTGATGGTAAATCTTCCGGGAGATGCCAAAGAGGCAAAGGAAGCACTGGAATTTATTCTTCCGGAATTAAAACGTGCGATTGAGATGTTGAACGTATGATGCGGGTGACATATCTCGGACACAGTGGATTTCTTCTGGAGATGGAGGATGCCCTGCTTTTGTTTGATTATTATCAGGGCAGTCTCCCCGAAATGGATCCGGAAAAAACATTGTTTGTATTTGTGAGTCATGTACATTATGATCATTATAATCCGGACATTTTGAAATTGCGCCGTCAGAGACAGAACATCTGGTATCTTTTTTCTGATGATGTGCCGATGCCGGATGAACAGAAACAGGTAATCCGGCTGTCGCCCGAAGAAGAGAGGCGTGTGAATGGCATCCGTGCGTACACTGCCATCTACAGATGAAGGAGTCGCATTCTGGATAGAATATCAGGGAATCGTGATTTATCACGCAGGAGATTTGAACTGGTGGCACTGGAAGGAGAACCAAAGTCGTATAACGAGCAGATGAGAGCGGATTATCAGAAGGCGATTGGAGAGCTTCCGGATCAGCCGATCGATGTTGCATTTGTGCCGGCGGATCTCCGTCTGGGTGAGCAGTATGTCTGGGGACTGGACTATTTTATGCGTCATACAGACACGAAAAATGTGTTCCCGATGCATTTCTGGGGATCCTATGAAGTGTTTGACAGGCTTTTTCACGAACCGTGTACAACAGAATATAGAAGCAGAATCCGAGAGATTCAGACAGAAGGACAGGTGTTTGACATTCAGAGTCAGACATAGTATAATGAAGAACAGTGTTAAGTAAGACAGACAATCGCGGCTGCATGCGCCGAAAGGCCGCAGACGAGGAAAGTCCGGGCTTCGCAGGGCAGGATGCCGGATAACGTCCGGTGGAGGTGACTCCAAGGCCAGTGCAACAGAAATAAACCGCCTGTATTTTGTGCAGGTAAGGGTGGAAAGGCAGTGTAAGAGACTACCGCCCTTCTGGTAACAGAAGGGGCACATGTAAACCCCATCCGAAGCAAGACCGAATAAAGCTATGCGGCTGCCCGTCGCGCTTTAGGTAGGTTGCTTGAACCTGACGGCAACGTCAGGTCTAGATAGATGATTGTCCAATGACATAACCCGGCTTATCGTTTTGCTTAATTTGATGCTGTCGCTTTGCGGCAGCATTTTGCATATGAACAGAGATTTTATACAAGGCAGGAAAAGAGTATGGGAATGAGAATCAATACAACGCTGCCGCTTCCGGCAGAATTGAAAGCAGAGTATCCGCTTTCAAAGGAACTTACAGAAATCAAGAAAAAAAGGGATGCTGAAATCCGGGACATTTTTACAGGAAAGTCAGACAAGTTTGTCGTGATCGTAGGGCCATGTTCCGCAGACAATGAAGATTCCGTGTGTGAATATATAAGCAGGCTGGCAAAAGTGAATGAAAAAGTATCAGACCGCCTGATGATTATTCCGCGGATCTACACGAACAAACCAAGGACAACAGGTGAGGGATATAAAGGAATGCTTCATCAGCCAAAACCGGATCAGGCGCCGGATCTGCTGGCTGGAATTATTGCGATCCGTAAGATGCATATCCGTGCCATAGAAGAAAGCGGACTGACAAGCGCGGATGAGATGCTGTATCCGGAGAACAGAAGCTATCTGGATGATATCTTATCTTATGAGGCAATCGGGGCGCGTTCTGTTGAAAACCAGCAACACAGACTGACGGCCAGCGGTATGGATATTCCGGTGGGGATGAAAAATCCGACCAGTGGTGATTTTTCTGTGATGCTCAACTCTGTGATCGCGGCACAGAGTTCCCATACTTTTATTTACAGAGGCATGGATGTAACGACAGATGGAAACGATCTGGCACATGTGATTCTGCGCGGCGGAGTGGACAAGTATGGTACTTGTAATCCAAATTATCACTATGAGGATCTGATCCGTCTTCAGGCGATGTATGGAGAGAAACATCTGGCCAATCCGGCAGCGATCGTCGATGCCAATCATTCAAATTCCAACAAGCAGTTCAAAGAGCAGATCCGCATTGTCAGTGAGGTGCTTCACAGCCGGAATTACAATACAAAATTAAAAGAGCTGATCAAAGGTGTGATGATTGAAAGTTATCTGGAAGAAGGATGTCAGAGTATCGGGGCAGACCAGATTTACGGAAAGTCCATTACAGACCCGTGTCTTGGATGGGAAGATACAGAGCGATTGATTTATAAAATAGCAGAAGAGTGCTAGAAGGGAGGCACATGATGAGAAGGCAGATGCTTGGAAAAAGTATGCTGGAAGTTCCGGTAGTTGCAGCTGGATGTATGCGTATTCAGGGAATGGATGAGACAGAGGTGGATGAGTATATCCATACCTGTCTGGAACTGGGAATTCAGTTTTTTGATCATGCGGATATTTATGGAAAAGGGGCATGCGAATCTCTGTTCGGACGTGTATTCGAGCAGACAGAATTTCGCAGAGAAGATATCATCCTGCAGTCTAAATGCGGGATTGTACCGGGTGTGATGTATGACTTTTCCAAAGAACATATTTTGCAGTCGGTAGAGGAATCTCTCCGCAGGCTGCGTACTGATTATCTGGATATCCTGCTTCTTCACAGACCGGATGCACTGATGGAGCCGGAAGAAGTGGCAGAAGCATTTGATCTGTTGGAGGGATCCGGAAAGGTGAGACATTTCGGTGTTTCCAATCATACGCCGATGCAGATCCAGCTTTTGAAAAAATGTGTGAGACAGGATCTTCTTGTCAATCAGCTTCAGTTCAGTATTCCGTTTTCTAACATGGTTGCATCAGGACTTGAGGCAAATATGCTGACAGATGGTGCCGTCAACCGAGACAACAGCGTGCTGGATTTTTGCAGACTGCATGATATGACGATTCAGGCATGGTCTCCGTTCCAGTATGGATTTTTCGAAGGGGTATTTGTTGACAGTGAGAAATATCCGGAATTAAATCAGGTGCTGGCGGATCTTGCGGAAAAATATGGGACAACAAAGACTGGTATCGCATCTGCATGGATATTCAGACATCCGGCAAAGATTCAGATGGTAGCAGGTACGACCAATCTGAAGCGATTGCGGGAGATCGCGCTGGCGGCAGATATCCGGCTGACCAGAGAAGAATGGTATCAGTTATATTTAAGTGCGGGACATATACTGCCATAGAATTTTGAGATAAATAACGGGAACGTGATCTGTAAAAACCACGTTCCCGTTTGTTTTTTTGTTTATCTTCCGGAATACTTTTCCTCACAGTATTTACAACGATATACCTGGTTTTCTTCATCTGTCAGGACAAAGATGTGATCCAGTTCCTGTTCGATGGATGTGATACATCTTGGATTTTTGCAGCGGATCACATTGGTGATCTCTTTTGGAAGTCTTAGGATTTTTTTGTCGACGACCTGTTCATTGGAGATAATATTGACTGTGATATTGTGGTCGATAAATCCGAGAATATCAAGGTCCATAAAATCGATCGGACACTCGATCTTCATGATGTCTTTTTTTCCCATTTTACTGCTGCGGGCATTTTTGATGATCGCAACACAGCAGTCCAGTTTATCGAGGTGAAGATATTTGTAAATATCCATACTTTTTCCTGCTTCGATGTGATCCAGAACAAAACCTTCAGAAATACGTCCTACGTTCAATGTATTTTTCAAATTAGATACCTTCTTTCTTTATGCGAAACAAATTTTTGTTACTCTACATGAATATCAAGCAGTGTCAGAATCAGTGCCATACGTACATAAACACCATACTGTACCTGTCTGAAATAAGCTGCTCGCGGATCATCGTCTACTTCCACAGAAATCTCGTTGACACGTGGCAGTGGATGCAGTACAAACATATCGGAAGGAGCCAGCTGCATTTTCTTTTTGTCCAGGATATAGAAATCTTTCATGCGGACATAATCTTCTTCGTTGAAGAAACGTTCTTTTTGTACACGTGTCATGTATAGGATATCAAGTTCCGGCATGGCGTCTTCCAGACGGACAACTTCCTTGTATTCGATATGGTTTTTATCCAGAACATCCTGACGGATATAGCTTGGAAGACGTAATTCTTCTGGTGAGATCAAAACAAATCTGATTCCCTCATAGCGCACCAGAGCGTGGATCAGAGAATGTACGGTACGTCCGAATTTTAAGTCACCGCAAAGTCCGATCGTCATATGATCAAGGCGTCCTTTTACGGAACGGATAGTCAAAAGGTCAGTCAGTGTCTGGGTTGGATGCTGATGTCCTCCGTCTCCTGCGTTGATGACAGGAATGGAAGCGTGCTTACAGGCAACCATCGGCGCTCCTTCCTTTGGATGGCGCATAGCAACGATATCTGCATAACAAGAAACGGTGCGGATCGTATCTGAAACACTCTCTCCTTTTGAGGCAGAGCTGGAATCTGCGGAAGAAAATCCCATGATGCTTCCGCCCAGATTGAGCATCGCAGCCTCATGGCTTAAACGTGTACGCGTACTTGGTTCATAAAATAAAGTAGCCAGCTTCTTCCCTTCACATGCATGTGCATATTTTTCCGGGTGTTTTTCAATGTCTCCCGCCAGATTTAACAGTGTTTCCAGTTCCTCTACAGAAAAATCCAGAGGACTCATCAAATGTCTCATATGTAACCTCCTTGTAAATCAGATCTTGTTTGAGAGCAGAATCTGATTATCGATATTGTAATAAATCTTCAACAGTTTTGCGTTTTGGTGCAGATGGCTCGATATCAGGATATCCAAGTGCAATCAATGCAGCCAGTTCCCGTTCCTTTGGAATGTCCAGAAGACTGGAAATTCCACTCTCATCAAATACGCCCATAATGACAGTACCCAGTCCGTATTCGTGCGCAGCCAGACAGAACGTCTGACAGGCCACACCGGCATCAAACATCTGCCAGCGGTCTTTTTTTCCAGTGGTATAAGAGCCGTCGCGCTCAAAACCGCACCGTCCTTTGATATAAGTGACAGCAATCAAAACCGGTGTCTGGCGGATGATATCTGAATTGTAAGATGGGGTAAAGTCATCAGCAATTTTTCCCAGAAGGGAAGAATCCTCAATTGCGATATAACGGGTAATCTGAGTATTTTTCCAGGATGGGGAAAAGAAGCTGCGGAAATGATCTCTTCAACCAATGAATGTTTAACAGAATCCGGTTTGAATCTGCGGATGCTTCTGCGGCTTTTGATACAATCAACTGTATTCATTTCGATGTACCTCCCTATGCAAAATCTCTTCAATCATCATATACTAAACTGTGAGTTTTTTCAACAGAGAATTCATACGAAAATTAAGAAAGAAGCAGAAAAAATCTGGACAGAGATTGTAAATTGTAATTTAAAATTTGTTAATAGTTTGTAAAGAAGCTTAAAACAAAAAAATCAGGTGTTATAATACCAATGCAAAAGTGAAAAAAGAAGGAGAAATGTAAAATGAAGAAGAGAGTCATTGCGGTGTTGATTTCCGCCATACTGCTTTACCAGCCATTATCAGTATCTGCAGCAGCAGCTCCAGATGGAATGACAGACGCAAGCAAAACACCAGCGGCACAAAACGGGGCATGGGATGCATGGTGTGAGGAATGGGAAACAATAAAAACAGACTGGACCCAGGTCGCCATGTCACCTGGATCCGATGAAACAGAAATGAATTTTGCATGGTATACGAAAGAAGGGGAAGAAGCGTCCTTTGTATATGGACAGACTCCGGATCTAAGTGATGGGCAAAGTGCAGCAGTATCAGAAAGTCCGGCACAGACAGGCTATAAGAGCAGCAAAGTGGTAATAAAGGATTTGAAGCCCGGAACTACGTACTATTATCAGGTGGGCGGAAAAGAGATTTGCTCCTTTACTACGGATGCGGATACAAGTTCCTTTTCCTTTATTTTCGTAGGAGATCCGCAGATTGGTTCTTCCAATCCGGAAAAAGCAAAGACTCCGGAGGATATTTTAAAACCATCCTTTGCGGCAGCACAGTCAGAAGCAGTTAGAAATGATACCTTTAACTGGAATGATACATTGACAAAAGCATATGAAAAAACAAACAGATTGGCATCCTTTGTTCTTTCTTCTGGCGATCAGATTCAGACAAATGCCAAAAAAGTGCAGGATACAACAATCAGTGAGGTGGAATATGCAGGATATTTGAGCCCGGATCTTATGAAAAGTGTACCCGTCGCAACAACGGTAGGAAATCATGATGCAGACAATGCCAATTATACGTATCATTTTAATCCGGCAAACAGCAGTTCTCTTGGCGACAATGGAACAGTAGGCGGAGATTATTACTACACATATGGGGACGCCCTGTTTATGATTTTAAATACGCAGGATACAAATGTGGAGGAACATCGTCAGTTTATTGAATCCACAGTAGCGGCAAATACAGATTGCAAATGGAAAATAGTAACACTTCATCAGGATATTTATGGATCTGCAGAACATTCTAATGAACCAGAAATCACCAATTTGCGTTATAGTCTGGTGCCTGTGTTTGAACAAAATGATATTGATCTGGTGTTGGCAGGACATGATCACGCATATTCCAGAACAAAAATGTTAAAAGGCGGTCAGTTCAAAATGGAATATTCGGATGATGAATTTGAAGAACAGTTGGAAAAAGATATGGATGCGGGAGAAAATCCTGATACACTTTATGAGGCACCGGGAAATATTTCAGAAGATACACAGGATGAGGGCGAACAAAAATATCTGAAATATCTGCATGCGGTGATGGATGAGGAAGCAGTAATGGAATTGACAGAGAATCAGGAAACGGCGGTAAATTCTGATGGAATCATGTATCTGACAGCAGGATCTTCATCAGGAAGTAAATATTATGATCTGGTACCTCGCCAACAGACTTATATTGCCAACAGATGGCAGCAGGATGTTCCGACTTATTCGGTAGTAGACATTACGGAAACAACATTGACAGTGAATACATATCGCACAGATACACAGGAACCGATCGATACACAGTTTATGCTTGTGAAATCAGTTGATCATGGACAGCTTTCCGCGTTAATTGAAGAAGCTGGGAGTAAAAATCCAGAAGAATATACAACCGAGAGTTATCAAACAATGCAGCAGGCTCTGGAAGGCGCCAGAACTGTAAATGCAGATCCGGCAGCAGATACGGCAACACTGACAAATGCATATACTGCATTGAAAACAGCATTGGATCAGTTGGAGATGAAACATCAGGAAAATTTAAACCCACCGTCATCCAGTGATTCACCGGACAATGGACAGTCACAAAACGGAGGTACAAGTGGTTCTATGAGCGACCAGACTACGCATACAGAAGGTATCAATAAAAAACCAGTGACTTCACAAACAACGGTAAAAACAGGAGACGCTGTACCGATTGCAGGGGTAGTGATCGTGATGTTAACAGCGTTACTTTGCGGAGGCGGAGTGCTCGTGGCTCGGAGAAAGCGTGACCAAAAATGAATTGGCTGAAAAAAGGGAGAAGGCAGTTTATCATTTTCGGAATTACGATTCTGTTTGCTGCATTTTTGATACAGTTAAATCAAGTGGAACGGGAAGGGCTGTATGAAACAGAAGGAAAAACCTTTGAAAAAGCAAAAGTAGTGGAGATAAAAAAAGATAATACAACAGAGTCGGGAAATCAGATTGGAAATCAACTGGTTTCCCTTCGATTATTAAGTGGCAAGTTTCGTGGAACAGTTGTGGAGGCTGTCAGTTCTTCAGGTTATCTTTACGGAACACATTGTGAAAAGGGCATGAAGGTGATCGCGGAAGTGAATGAAGGGGAAGATTCGTTGTATGTTACCGTCTACAGTTATGACCGTACGGCAATTTTGTGTATGATTGTTTTGCTGTTTTTGCTGACCTTAAGTCTGATCGGAGGGAGAAAAGGAGTCTATTCCGTTGTCGCTTTGATTTTTACATTTGTATGTATTGTATTTCTATTTTTGCCACTTATCTACAGAGGGGTATCTCCTGTTTGGGCAGCAGTGCTGGTTGCAATTCTGACGACGGTTGTGACCATGTATTTACTGGGAGGGATTTCAAGTAAAAGTGTGACTGCTGTGGTCGGCACAGTACTGGGGGTTGGAATTTCAGGGATACTGGCAATTCTGTTTGGAAAATGGACACATATTTCCGGATATAATGTTGCAGATATTGAGCAGTTGACGTATGTAGGTCAGACAACGAATATTAAAATTGGAGAATTGTTGTATGCGGGCATTTTGATTTCGGCACTGGGGGCTGTTATGGATGTTGCGATGTCAATAGCGTCTACTATTAATGAAATCCACTTTCGCAATCCACTGCTTTCTGCAAGGGAATTATTTTTTTCGGGGATACGGGTTGGAAAAGATATGATGGGGACAATGTCAAATACACTGATTTTAGCTTTTACAGGTACGTCGATTAATACGTTAGTATTTTTGTATGTGTATAACTATTCCACAACGCAGATCATCAATATGTATTCCATAGGAATCGAGTTAATTCAGGGAATTGCTTCCACAATGGGAGTGATATTGACGATTCCATTGGTTTCATTACTTAGTGCATGGCATTTAAAACGGAAAGAAATTAAAATTTTTTCAAAAATTTTTCAAAGAACAGGCCGGCGGTAAACCAAAGCGGCGCATAATCAAGACGGATGACCCCTTTGATATTGAATTTTGCACGACTGTAATCCCAGGGACAGATCCGGTGTTTCTTTAAAAACAGACCGGATAAAAATTCCCCGGCAAAAATAAAAGCAGTGTAGATACTGCCGCGCAGAAGGGTATTTTTTGTCTTTAATTTCTGGGAGAGCGGGGAGAAAATACATGCCATTCCATAGATTGGAAACATCCAGATGGAGGTTCTTCCTGCAAGTGTATAATCTTTGGAGAAAAAGGAGTGAAGTCCTGTAAACAAAATTTCCATGCACCAGCCGAGGGTGCCGCATAAAATAAATTTTTTCTTCATAACAGCAGACTGCCATTTTAGAGCGGATTTATGCAGTTAGAAATCAGGTATTGTACAATCGGAAAAAAATGTATTATAATACAGCTTAAGTTTGAAAGGACAAGGAGAGAAGAAAAATGGCGACATTGGAAGAACTCAGGGAGAAGCTGGATGGGATCGATGATCAGATCGCAAAGCTGTATGAAGAAAGAATGAAGTCTGCGAGGATGTTGGAAGATTTAAAGTCGGCGCAGGGCGAAAAGTGTTTGACCGTCAAAGAGAACATGAAAAACTTCTGGATGTGGCATCCAAGGTGAACGGTGAGTTTAACAAGAAGGGGATTCAGGAGCTGTACGCACAGCTGATGAGTATGAGCCGGAAATTGCAGTATCAGCAGCTTGTGGAGGCGGGTGCACTGGGAAGACTTCCGTTTATTGAGATGGAGTTGCTTGATAAGCAGAATGTCCGTGTCGTATTTCAGGGTGTGGAAGGAGCTTATAGTCAGGCTGCCATGAAGAAATATTTTCCGGACAATGAGAACAATTTTCATGTGACGACTTTCCGGGAAGCCATGGAGGCAATCGAGGAGGGGGCGGCAGATTTTGCAGTTCTTCCGATTGAAAATTCTTCTGCTGGAGCAGTCAATGAAGTATATGATCTGTTGGTAGAGTTTGAAAATTATATTGTGGGAGAGACGTTTCTTCCAATCGAAAATACGCTGGCAGGCCTTCCTGGAACCACACTCTCTCAGATTGAGCGTGTGTACTCTAAGGCAGAAGCTCTGATGCAGACAAGCCGTTTCCTGGAAAAGCATGGAGACTGGCAGCAGATCAGTGTGTCCAATACAGCGGCAGCGGCAAAAAAAGTCCTAAAAGAGCAGGATCACTCGCAGGCGGCAGTGTGCAGTGCATATGCAGCACAGGTATACGGACTTTCTGTTCTGGCAGAGGATATTAATGATGAGACTAATAATGTGACACGGTTTATCATTGTTACGAATCAGAAGATTTTTACGCCGGATGCATCGAAAATCAGTATTTGTTTTGAACTTCCGCACCAGAGTGGATCACTGTATCAGATTTTGTCGCATTTTATTTACAATGACCTGAACATGACAAAGATTGAATCCCGTCCGGTGGAAGGGAAAAGCTGGGAGTATCGTTTCTTTGTGGATTTCGAAGGAAATCTCGAACAGCCGGGTGTGAAAAATGCGATCCGGGGGCTCAGAGAAGAAGCGCGGAACTTGAAGATTTTAGGAAATTATTGATGAGTATGAGGGAGGAACAGGAAGATGCGTACCAATGAACTGATCTTATATAAAAATATGGAATACGAAGAGTTACTTTTGGATATGACATTTCTGATGGAACATTATGATAATGAATACTATAATCAGGAGGATTTAAAAGGACTGCTTTTTTCCTGTATGAATGAATTGCTGGAACTCTCAGAGTGTCACGGGTTTTTCGGAAATCTCTGGCATACCTTCCTGACTTTCCTGCTGGCAAATGATGAAAATGCTTACAGTACCTCCTGCGAGATCACGGGAGAGACAAAAGGAAGCCTGAATCTGGCGGCAGAGCATGATTTTTGGATTTTTAAAGAATTATTCGATTATGATTTCACTGCATTGATGCGGGTATTGGATGCAGGCTGTTTTTCCCTTCTTCTGGACTATGAAAATACACAGGATGACAGGATTGTTTTTAATAAACGAATCCGTGACAGAATCTGTAATCTGAGCAGGGAGCTGGAGCAGGCAGAGGACGTACAGTCGTTTAAGCAGTGCGTGACGGAGTTTTATCGGGAGTTTGGAGTCGGAAAGCTGGGACTGCACAAAGCGTTTCGCGTGGAACATACCAAAGACGGAGCAGCGGAAATCGTTCCAATCACGAACATTGCTCATGTGCATCTGAATGATCTCGTAGGATATGAGGCAGAAAAGCAAAAGCTGATTGATAATACCAAAGCGTTTGTAGAGGGAAAAAGAGCCAATAACTGTCTGCTCTACGGAGATGCAGGGACAGGAAAATCATCTTCCATCAAAGCAATTTTAAATCAGTATTATGATCAGGGGCTTCGCATGATCGAAGTATATAAGCATCAGTTTCAGGATCTGAACGAGGTGATTGCCCAGATTAAAAATAGAAACTATAAATTTATTATTTACATGGATGATCTCTCTTTTGAAGAATTTGAAATCGAATATAAGTATCTGAAAGCCGTGATCGAAGGAGGTCTGGAGAAAAAACCGGACAATATTCTGATCTATGCAACTTCCAACAGAAGGCATCTGGTGAGGGAGACTTTCCGTGACAAACAGGATCGGGATGAAGAACTGCATACAAACGATACGGTGCAGGAAAAACTGTCTCTTGTGGCAAGATTCGGTGTCAAGATTTATTTTGCCTCTCCGGCTAAAAAGGCATTCCAGAAGATCGTGACAGAACTGGCAAAGCGGAACCATATTTCCATGCCGGAAGAAGAACTTTTATTGGAAGTCAATAAATGGGAACTGAGTCACGGGGGAATGTCGGGAAGAACTGCACAGCAGTTTATTGATTACCTTCTTGGGAAGGAATAACCGCATCAGGCGGAAAAAGAAAAGGAATTTGGTATGACAGGAAAGAAACGGATGCGCCGTCTTGCATTGACAGGCGCACTGCTGATGCTGTGCACAAATACGGCGGCAGGATGCAGACAGCAGGAAAAGCAGGAAGTAACACCAGAAGTATTGATGGATGCGGTAGACAAAAATATGAAAGAAGTCAATTCGGCATCCAGTTCACTGGAAATCGAGGTGGAGTTGGAGGATGTGCTGGATCATACCAGAATCCGAATGGATATGGACATGGAGAACACGGTAAGCCCCAGAGCAGGACACGCAAAGGGGAGGGCGGAAGTGAAGCTAAATGATAATCTGGTCTCTAGTAATATGGAAATCTACCAGGTGGAAGAAGGCGATAAGTATGTGACGTACAGTAGTCTTTACGAGCAGTGGTCGAGGACAGAGAGTGAAAACAGCTCCTCTTCCAGTGGTACAGAAACAGATTTTTCCAGAGTGCAAGAGCGGAAATCGAAGATTTTACGCTTGCAAAGCAGCCGGTAAAGGTCCGGGAAAAGACGTGCTATGAAATCTACGGGGATATGCAGGGAAAGAAGCTGATGGATTTTCTTGGGGAGGAGATGATTCAGGCCTACGGTCTTGTGGATCTGCTGGATCAGGATGCGCTGGATACACTGGAGATTCCGGTTACGGTGGATATTTACAAAAAAGAAAAGCTGCCGGCAAGGATCATCGTGGATATGACAGATGTGATGGATGAATTATACCAAAGCTTCGGGAAAACAACTAATGTGAATTTTTATAATATTGAACTGGTGTATAACGGATATGATAATGTGGGACAGATTCAGGTTCCTGAAGATGTGAAGCAAGCAGTCAATGGATAAGAATACTCTTTTATTATAGAAAAATAGATGGATGCCCCTGGTAACGAAATCTGTACCAGGGGCATTTTGAATGCATTTTAATCAGAAATTTCTTTTAAGTCGCCGATATCACTGTCGATGATCAGCGAATAATTGGTATAATATACGACAAAGCCGGGTTTTGCACCCTTTGGTTTTTTGACATGTTTTTTCTCAATATAGTCAATCTCTACTTTTTCTCCGCCCCGGGCTTTGGAATAGTAAGCGGCAAGCCGTCCGGCCTCTTCAAATGTACGGTCCGGAAGCTCATCTCCGTTGGTGCGGACAACAACATGAGATCCGGGAGTATTTTTTGCATGGAACCACCAGTCATTGCCGACTGCAAATTCGAAGGTCAGCCAGTCGTTCTGCAGGTTATTCTTTCCGACATAAATATGATATCCGTCACTGGAAAGATAGTGCAGTGGTTTGTTTTTGATCTTTACTTTTTTCTTGGTGAATTTGCGGCGCATATAACCGGAATGAATCAGCTCTTCCTTGATCTCTGCAAGATCCTCCTCACTGAGTGCGATATCCAGAGCAGTGCTGACGGATTCCAGGTATGTGATGTCTTCTTTTGTTTCTTCGGTCAGCGCGGATAATGCTTCAAAGGTACGTTTTTGTTTGTTATATTTTTCGAAATAGCGCTGTGCATTTTCCAACGGAGTTTTTGTGGTATCCAATGGGATTTTTACGATTTCATTGTTGTAGTAATTCAAAGCTTCCAGTACTTTTGCACCCGGTTCCAGATTATAGCCGTAAGTATGGATCAGTTCGCCGTATACTTTGTATTTGTCCCGATCCTCGGTATCGGATAACTGCCGCATCTGCAGAGCATATTTTTTTCTGGCACGTTCCAGAGCGGTCTGTACGATATGGCGCAGATCAGCAGATTTCTGGCGGATACGGGTGATCTGGTTTTTGGTTGCATAATAAGTCTCCAGTACGTGTGAGATGGAAGAAAAAGTTTCTCTGTGGTATGCATGCAAATGATCCAGCCCAAGGGATGCAAATTCCTTTGGCTCTTTTCCGTCATAGTATACAGACGGGGAGAATTGACCTTCCCTGACTGCGGAGAGATAAATACAAAACTGATTGTAAAAGTGTACACAGACATCTGCGGAAAGCTCTGAGGCCGGAAGCTTGAATCTATACTGGAAAGAAAACAGATCTCCTCAGCAGTGACGGGACTGATCCCGGTAAAGCTGGTGTAGATTGCCTTGGATACCGGCATTGGCTTTGCACGAAGCAGGGTATGGAACTCGGCTTCTGAAATTGTGAGCGGATCTGCTTTTTCCATGGTGTCCGGGATGAAATAGTCCCGTCCGGGCAGCACTTCCCGGACAGAACTCATCTGGGCGGAGACATGTTTGATGCTGTCAATGATCGTTCCGTCTGAAGTACAGAAAATAATATTGCTGTGTTTGCCCATGATCTCCACGATCAGATCCTTGCGGCAAAGATCGCCAAGCTCATCCAGATGCTCGATTGTAAAATGAATGATCCGCTCCAGTTTGGGCTGCCAGATATCCACGATCCTGCCGTTTGCAATGTGCTTTCTCAAAAGCATACAGAAATTGGGAGCAGTCATGGGACTTGGTTTATTCGCGTCAGTGAGATATATGAGCGGAAGAGATGCACTTGCAGAAATGGAAAGCCGTCTCTGTCCCTTAGGGGATTTGATCGTCAGCAGAAGCTCGTCTGCCTCCGGCTGTGCGATCTTTGCAATTCTTCCGTTTAAAAGCTGTTCTTTTAATTCGTGGACCAGATTGGCCACGACAATTCCGTCAAAAGCCATAAAAAAATCCTTTCTTTTGGTTGGTTTCGTTTAACTTGATTATTGTATCACAGAATTCGGACAAGTGGTACCTGAAATCGGGAATTTCTGGAGTGAAAGCTTGACCAAACAGCATAAATAAGAGTATACTGGTAACAGAATTTCAAGAAAATGACAGAGGACAAAGACATGATAAAAAGTATGACAGGTTTTGGACGATGTGAAATTCAAAAAGAGTCCAGAAAATTTACGGTAGAGTTAAAAAGTGTGAACCACAGATATCTGGATGTAAATATCCGGATGCCGAAAAAGCTGAATTTTTTTGAGACGGCGATCCGTACGCTTTTAAAGCAGTATGCCAACCGTGGGAAGGTAGACATTTTTATTTCCTGTGAGGATTTGTCACAGCAGCAGATGATGCTGAAGTATAATGCTGCACTGGCAGCGGAATATATGCGTTATTTCCGTCAGATGAGCGAGGAGTTTCACATTGCAAATGATGTGAAAGTATCTGCATTGTCCCACTATCCGGAGGTACTTACAATGGAAGAGCAGACAGAGGATGAAGAGATTCTCTGGAGCGGGCTCAAAGAGGCGCTGGAGGGAGCGTTTGGACAGTTTGTGGAAACCAGAGTTTTGGAAGGTTCTCACTTAAAAGAAGATATCCTTCAGAAGCTCTCCGGTATGGAATCACTTGTGGAACAGGTGGAAGCACGTTCTCCTCAGATTGTGGCAGAGTATCGTGCAAAGCTGGAAGAAAAAGTAAAAGAATTACTTGCGGACGCGCAGGTTGAAGAGAGCCGGATTGCAGCGGAAGTGATTCTGTTTGCGGACAAGATCTGTACGGATGAAGAAGTTGTTCGTTTGAAAAGTCATATCGCACATATGAGAAATACACTGGAAGAGTCGGAGGGAATCGGGCGTAAGCTGGATTTCATCGCACAGGAGATGAACCGGGAGGCGAATACGATTTTATCCAAGGCGAATGATCTGGAAGTTTCGAATTATGCCATCGGACTAAAGACAGAGATTGAAAAAATCAGAGAACAGATACAAAATATTGAATAACCAGGAGATAAAGGAGAAATTTTAAAGAGATGAATCAGAGAGGGATTTTGATCGTTGTATCCGGATTTTCAGGGGCAGGAAAAGGAACACTGATGAAAGAATTGATGAAGCGTTATGAGGAAACTTATGCACTTTCTGTTTCTGCCACCACACGAAATCCAAGAGAAGGAGAAGTGGATGGAAGGGAATATTTCAAAACAACCGAAGAATTTGAAAAAATGATTGCGAAAGAAGAGCTGATAGAGTATGCTAGATACGTGGAAAATTATTATGGAACACCGCGTACCTATGTAGAACAGCAGCTGGAAGCGGGAAAAGATGTGATTCTGGAGATTGAGATTCAGGGAGCGCTCAAGGTAAAGGAACGCTTTCCGGACACATTGCTTTTGTTTGTGACGCCGCCGTCTGCCAAAGAGCTGCGCAGACGTCTGGTCGGAAGAGGGACAGAGACCATGGAGGTGATCGAGTCCAGACTGGCAAGGGCAGTGGAGGAGTCAGAGTACATGGATCAGTATGATTATCTGGTGATTAATGATGATCTGGATGTCTGTGTATCCGAGATGCATAAGATCATCCAGGGAGAGCATCAAAGAAGTTTCCGTAATGAGAGCTTTATTCAGAGTATGAAACAGGATTTAAAAGGGAATGTGAAAGGAGACAGATAGAATATGTTACATCCATCTTATACAGATTTGATGAAGGTCGTAAATCAGGACGTTGAGGAAGGGGAATCAAAGGTTGTAAACAGCCGGTATTCCATTGTTATGGCAACGTCCAAAAGAGCGAGACAGTTGATTGACGGAGATCTTCCGATGGTACATGCAAAGGCAGGAGAGAAACCTCTGTCAATTGCAATTGAAGAGATGAATGCAGGCGAACTCAAGATTCTGGCAGAAAACGCAGAAGAGGAATAGGCATAGAAAGAGAAGATAAGGGGCAGATGCCATATGGTATCTGCCTTTCTGACTGTTGAAAAAAGGAGAAAAATGAAATATGAATATACTTTTTATTTCCCTCGGGTGTGATAAAAATCTGGTGGACACAGAAGTGATGCTGGGGATGCTGGCATCCAGAGGATATCAGATGGTAGAGGAAGAGACACAGGCAGATGTGATCGTGATCAATACCTGCTGTTTTGTCCACGATGCCAAAGAGGAGAGTATTCAGAACATTCTGGAGATGGCAGAATATAAAAAAGAGGGCAGATTAAAAGCCTGATTGTTACAGGATGTCTGGCACAGCGCTATCGTCAGGAGATTTTAGATGAGATCCCGGAAGTGGATGCAGTGCTTGGAACGACTGCATACGACAAGATTTTAGATGCGATTGACGAGGCACTAAAGGGGCACCATACACTGACATTGGCCGATACAGATCTCCTTCCGGAAGTGGAGACAAAACGTCTGGTGACTACGGGCGGTCATTTTGCGTATCTGAAAATCGCAGAAGGGTGCGACAAGCATTGTACGTATTGTATTATTCCAAAGATCCGTGAAATTTCCGGAGTGTGCCGATGGAGCAGCTCCTGTCAGAAGCAGAATATCTGGCAGAACAAGGGGTAAAGGAACTGATTCTGGTTGCACAGGAGACAACCTTGTACGGAAAAGATCTTTATGGTGAAAAATCTTTGCACAAACTCTTGAGAGAGCTGTGTAAAATTTCAGGAATCCGCTGGATTCGAATTTTATATTGTTATCCGGAAGAAATTTATGATGAACTGATTCAGACGATTAAGGAAGAACCAAAAATCTGTCATTATCTGGATCTTCCAATCCAGCATGCCAATGATGAGATTCTCAAACGTATGGGAAGAAGAACGACAAAACAGGAACTGATAGATATCATCAGTAAGCTCAGGAGAGAAATTCCGGATATCGCGCTTCGCACCACATTGATCACGGGATTCCCGGGAGAAACGAAAGAGCAGCATGAGGAACTGATGGAGTTTGTGGATGAGATGGAATTTGACAGACTCGGTGTGTTTACTTATTCTCCGGAGGAGGATACTGCAGCTGCGAGGATGGAAGGGCAGATCGAGGAAGAAGTCAAGGAAGAACGCCAGGCTGAACTGATGGAACTGCAGCAGGAAATTGCGTTTGATACTGCGGAAAATATGGTCGAAAAAGAAGTGCTTGTGATGATCGAAGGAAAAGTAGCAGATGAAAATGCATATGTGGGAAGAACATACAGAGATGCGCCGAATGTGGACGGTTTGATTTTTGTTAACACAGAGGAAGAACTGATGTCCGGTGATTTTGCAAAGGTAAAAGTATCGGGAGCAGTGGATTATGATTTGATAGGAGGTCTTATCTGATGAATTTACCGAATAAACTGACGGTTCTGCGAGTGCTGATGGTACCGTTTTTTGTGCTGTTTATGCTGACAGATCTTGGTGGAGTGGCGAACAAATGGATCGCACTGGCGATTTTTGTGGTGGCCAGTCTGACCGATCTGCTGGATGGAAAAATTGCCAGAAAATATAATCTGGTCACAAATTTTGGAAAGTTTATGGATCCGCTTGCGGATAAACTGCTGGTATGTTCAGCAATGATCTGTCTGATCGAAAAAGGAAGTCTGGCGGCATGGATCGTGATCGTGATCATTGCCAGAGAGTTTATTATCAGTGGATTCCGTCTGGTGGCGTCTGACAATGGAATTGTGATCGCGGCAAGCTACTGGGGTAAATTCAAGACAGTCTTTCAGATGGCGATGGTCATTGTACTGATCATGGATCTGGGTGGTGCTTTTGATGTGATCGGGCAGGCACTGATCTGGATTTCACTGGCACTTACGATCATTTCACTGATTGATTATGTGGCAAAAAATATTCAGGTACTGACCAACGGAGGCATGTAAGATGTATACAGACTGGCTTTTAAAAATGAAGGAAAATGAAGCGCAGACGACATTGGAAGAGCGTGTGGTGGAATTGCTTGCTGAACACAAAATGACAGTCACTACAGCGGAATCCTGCACAGGCGGCCTGATCGCAGCAACGCTGGTGAATGTTCCAGGGGCATCTGACGTATTGAATGAAGGGTATATCACATATTCCAATGAAGCGAAGATACGTCTTGTAAACGTTTCCCCGGAGACATTAGAGCGTTATGGAGCAGTCAGTTCCCAGACAGCAAAAGAAATGGCGAATGGAGCAGCAAAGGCGGCAAAAGCAGAGGCTGCTCTAAGCGCTACGGGAATTGCGGGACCGGGAGGAGGAACAGAGGAAAAGCCGGTAGGTCTGGTTTATATCGGCTGTTCTGTGAACGGAAAGACAACTGCGAAAAGATGTGTTTTTGATGGAAACCGTATGGAAAACAGGCAGCATACAGTGGAAACTGCATTGGAAATGCTTGTGGAAGCACTGGAAAATCTGGAAAAATAGAAAGTGATAATTGACGAATGTCGGAATTTGTGAGAGAATGTAAACGAATACGGCGTTAAGAATTTATCAAAGCCGCAGAGGGAAACCTCAAATAATACACAATTACATATGTTGAAAGGAGTTTTAACATGATTTATTCACACGAAGTAGAAATGATGTGTCCGGTAGCTCAGGGAGCAAATCACGGACCAGCTCCAATCCCAGAAGAAGCAAAATGGGTGCAGGCAAAAGAAGTTAAAGATATCTCAGGACTGACACACGGTGTAGGCTGGTGTGCTCCACAGCAGGGAACATGTAAGCTGACACTGAACGTAAAAGAAGGTATCATCCAGGAAGCACTGGTTGAGACAATCGGATGTTCAGGAATGACTCATTCTGCAGCTATGGCATCTGAAATTCTTCCGGGAAAAACAATTCTCGAAGCTCTGAACACAGACCTTGTCTGTGATGCAATCAACACAGCTATGAGAGAATTATTCCTGCAGATCGTATACGGACGTACACAGAGTGCATTCTCTGAAGATGGACTTCCGATTGGTGCAGGACTGGAGGATCTTGGAAAAGGACTTCGTTCTCAGGTTGGTACAATGTACGGAACTCTTGCAAAAGGACCTCGTTACCTGGAAATGGCTGAAGGTTATGTAACAGGTATCGCTCTGGATGAGAATAATGAAATTATCGGATACAAATTCGTAAGCCTTGGTAAATTCACAGACTTCATTAAAAAAGGTGATACACCAAACGAAGCATGGGAAAAAGCACAGGGACAGTATGGACGCGTGGATGATGCAGTTAAGATCATCGACCAAGACAGGAATAGGCGATAGGAGGACTTAAAATGGCTTTATTTGAATCATATGAAAGACGAATTGATAAAATCAATGCTGTATTAAACAGCTACGGAATTGCTTCTATCGAAGAAGCTGAAAAAATCACAAAAGATGCTGGACTGGATGTTTACAATCAGGTAAAAGGAATCCAGCCGATCTGTTTTGAAAATGCATGCTGGGCTTACATTGTAGGTGCTGCTATCGCAATCAAAAAAGACTGCAGAAAAGCTGCTGACGCTGCTGCTGCAATCGGAGAAGGTCTTCAGGCATTCTGTATCCCTGGATCTGTTGCAGACCAGAGAAAAGTAGGTCTTGGACATGGTAACTTAGGAAAAATGCTTCTGGAAGAAGAGACAGACTGTTTCGCATTCCTCGCAGGACATGAGTCTTTCGCAGCCGCAGAAGGTGCAATCGGTATTGCTGAAAAAGCGAACAAGGTTCGTAAAAAACCACTTCGTGTTATCTTAAATGGTCTTGGAAAAGATGCAGCAAAGATCATTTCCAGAATCAACGGATTTACATATGTTCAGACAGAGTATGACTACTACACAGGAGAATTAAAAGAGGTTTCCCGTACAGCATATTCTGACGGACTTCGTTCTAAAGTAAACTGCTACGGAGCAAATGATGTTCGTGAAGGTGTTGCAATCATGTGGAAAGAGGGAGTAGACGTATCTATCACAGGTAACTCTACAAACCCGACACGTTTCCAGCATCCAGTTGCAGGAACATACAAAAAAGAATGCATCGAAGCAGGAAAGAAATACTTCTCAGTTGCTTCAGGTGGTGGTACAGGACGTACACTTCACCCAGACAACATGGCAGCAGGACCGGCTTCTTACGGTATGACAGATACATTAGGACGTATGCACTCTGATGCTCAGTTTGCAGGATCTTCTTCTGTACCGGCTCACGTAGAGATGATGGGACTGATCGGAGCTGGTAACAATCCGATGGTTGGAATGACTGTTGCTGTTGCAGTAGCGATTGAGGAATCAGCTAAAGAAGGTAAATTCTAAGAAACAGCGGAAAATCGCAGGTTTTGAAGAGTATAAGGACGTGTAAGGGTGTATAGATAAGTGACAATTTGCACACTATTTGCACATTACTTGCACATACCTATTTGCACACTTTTTAAACATACACTATTAGTACAAGTAAAATAATAAAAAGGGCGTGTGAAAAACATAAGTTTTTCGCTCGTCCTTTTTATTGTGCCGAATTTCGGCACAATGCTACGTAAATAGAATATAAAATTTGCATTGACAATATGGTATATATAACATATTATATAAATGTAAATATACAAAAGAGGCGATTTGAAGATATGTTTCAGGTTGAGTTTTACGAAAAAGAAGACGGAGATATTCCGGTAGAAAAATTTTTAAACAGTTTAGACATAAAAATGAGAAACAAAATACTTATGATTTTAAATGTATTACAAGAGAGAGGAAATCAATTAAGAGAACCTATAGTAAACATTTAGAAGATGGTATTTTTGAAGTACGTGGCAAAGTCGGTAACGATATTTCAAGAGTTTTGTATTTCTTTTACTATAACGGGAAAATTATTATGACAAATGGTTTTATCAAGAAAACACAAAAAACACCGAAGTCTGAGATTGAATTAGCCAAAAAATATAGAAAAGAATACTTGGAAAGGTTTGGTGAATAATATGAAAACATTAAATCAATACATGGATGAACAATTAAAAAATGATGAATTTAGAAAAGAGTGGGAAAACTCGCAGCCAGAACTTGATGTCATACGTGCAATAGTCGATGCAAGAACTTCTCAAAATTTGACACAAAAAGAACTGTCTGAGAGAACAGGAATTAATCAAGCAGATATTAGCAAATTAGAGAATGGAACTAGGAATCCATCTTTAAATCTATTGAAGCGTCTTGCTGATGGTATGGATATGATGTTAGAACTAAAATTTGTACCAAACCAAAGTTAAAATAGTAATATGTGCATTTTGAAGAGAAGCTGTACCGAAATTCGGCACAACCTATTGGAGATAAGGATTTTGCAGGAAATTTTGATGGAATCCGGGAAAGATACCGTGATAAGAGAATCAGTTCCAAAGCCCTGTCTTTAATTGGTCAGATGGTAGGATCCACAGAACTGATTGAGATGGGAAAATCGATGGAGGTGACGAATATGTGTACCGCATTGGAACGTTTGAAAGCAGAAGGTATTGAACAGGGCATGGAAAAAGGGGTAGAAAAAACAGTCATTTCTATGCTAAAGAAAAACTATCTGATTTCTGAAATTTGTGAGATTACAGGAAAAACAGAAGAAGAGATTTTGAAAATAAAAGAGACAATGTAGTGTATGGGAGATATCAGAAGATATCTCCTATGTTTTTGTGCCTAAATTCGGCATAATATGAGTTTTATGAAATGTTATAGAGGTGAAGATGTGTAGTATATATGATAATTTAAGAAAAGGTTTAGGAAATGTATCAAAAGATAGATGTATATTTATATTTCTTACATTGCTCAGTATTTTTGCAGAGAGCTATTGCTGTGATATACCGGCATTGCCAGGATTTGAATGGTTTATTCATCATAGTGAATTTCTAAAAAATATTTCCTATAGCGTTGTGGCAGCGTACATTTTTTATCTGGTACAGTATGTAATATCCAATTATATTCTTGGTAAAAAGGCATTAAAATTACTAATACCTGTGCGGGGATGGTTTGCCGCAAAAGAGGGGGGATCTATAGACTTGAAGGGGTAAGATGTCGTCCTTTATGAAACTGCCATAAAGGGGACATTGGAACAGGAAAAATTGTATTACAGAAAAAAAGCGGCACCGTTCAATCGTAACCGCAAAATAGAAAGTATCTTTTCAAAATCATCATATATGAGATAATAGGCTCATCATTATAAAGGTAAAAAGGTTTAGTACTCAACTTTTTTGACTAGAGTGTGTTTGAAAAATAAAATTTGCACAAAACATGTGTTTTTATTCCCTTTTTCATGATAAAATAAAGAAAAAAAGGGGGGATCCAACCGAAATTGGACACAGTCGAGAAGGAGCAAGCACTAAAGCTTATGTTATTATAAATCAAAAAAGTGAAGGGAAAACTAAAATGGGGAAACTATATTTTCGGTACGGAGCTATGGGCAGCAGCAAGACGGCAAATTTGCTGATGGTTCACTACAATTTTCTGGAGAGGGGGAGACGTCCGGTTATTTTGAAGCCAAAACTGGATACAAGAGACGGAGAATATATTGTGAAGTCACGCATTGGCTTACAGGCGAAGTGCGAATTGATTGAAGAGTTTACGATGAAGCCGGACACGTATGATGCAATCCTGGTGGATGAAGCAAATTTCCTATCATCTGAACAGGTGGAATGGCTGGCCGAGATCTGTGATCAGTATGATATTCCGGTCTTATGCTATGGGCTGAAGACAGATTTCAGAGGTGTCTTATTTGAAGGATCAAAACGGCTGATGGAGCTGGCTGATGCGATCGAGGAGCTTCCGATCATTTGCTGGTGCGGAAAGAAAGCACATTTCAATGCCAGAGTTATTGATGGAAAAATGGTAAGGGACGGAGCGCAGATCGCGCTTGGAGCCAATGATATGTATGTACCGCTCTGCAGGAGACATTTTATGAGTGGAGAGATTAAACCATATCAGACGGTAGAGGAGAAATGAGTATGATTATTCAGAGACATTATGAAAATTTGAATATAATGTATGAAAATACAATGCCATATCGGTCCTATTATATTCCGGCCTCTTGCAACATGGGACCGTTGGTGGAGAACAGAGAAAAATCAGATCGGATGACTTTGCTTAATGGAAAATGGAAATTTTGTTATTTTGACAGTATTTACGATCTGCAGGATGCGTTTTACGAGGAAGGATATTCACTTGACGGGTTTGAAGAAGTGAATGTCCCCGGAATGTGGCAGAATTATGGGTATGATACGTATCAGTATACCAACGTGAGATATCCGATTCCGTTGGATCCTCCGTATGTTCCACAGGAAAATCCGTGCGGGGCATATGTGCGGACATTTGAGTATCAGAAGAAGGAAGATGCACCAAATGTATATTTAAATTTCGAAGGGGTGGATTCCTGTCTTTATGTCTGGGTGAATGGAACATATGTAGGATACAGTCAGGTGTCCCATGCTTCCAGAGAGTTTGACATTACAGATCTGGTGAAAAACGGAAGCAATACGCTGGCAGTACTGGTCTTAAAATGGTGTGATGGCATCTACTGGAAGACCAGGATAAATTTCGGATGAGTGGGATTTTTCGGGATGTGTATCTGCTGCAGCGGCCTGATAATGCCATATATGACTATTTCACAACAACCAGGATTGTGGATGGAAACGCAGAAATTACTGTGCGGGCAAAGTACTTAAAAGAAGCAGCGCCTGTGAAGATTGCAATTTATGACAAAGAAGGAGTGTTGTGCGTATCCGGGAGACTGCAGGAAATATCGGATGGGGAATATACGCATCAGGTGGTATTGAAAATAGAAGCCCCTAAATTATGGAATCCGGAGCAGCCATACTTGTATACAATGGTCCTGGAAAACACAGGAGAAGTGATTGTTGACCGAATTGGAATACGGGAAATCTCTATCAGAGATGCAGTAGTTTATGCAAATGAGGTTCCGGTCAAATTCAAAGGGGTAAATCGTCATGATTCCGATCCGGTAACCGGATTTGTAATCGGAATGGAACAGATGAAAAAAGATCTGCAGATGATGAAAGAGCATAACTTCAATGCGATTCGAACCAGCCATTATCCGAATGCACCTTATTTTTATCAGTTGTGTGATGAATATGGATTTTACGTGATCGCAGAAGCAGACAATGAAAGTCATGGAACACAGTCACAATATCTGGAAGATTCCAGTTGGGAAAATATCAGCAAACGATGGAATGAACGGATTGCGGATCATCCTGCGTTTATTCCGGCGACGATGGACCGCACCAGGCTTTGCGTGTACAGAGAGAAAAATCGTCCCTGTGTTGTAATCTGGTCCATGGGCAATGAATGTGGATACGGATGTACATTTGAAGAAGCGTTGAAGTGGACAAAGGAATTTGATCCGTCCCGGCTGACTTGTTATGAAAGTGCTCTTTATAAAAGTGACAGGAGAAGATATGATTACTCCAATATTGATCTTTACAGCAGAATGTATCCTGAGTTGGAAGAGATTGAGGAATATATGGAGAAAGGACCGGATAAGCCGTTTCTTTTGATCGAATACTGTCATGCGATGGGGAATGGTCCCGGGGATTTGGAAGACTATTTTCAGATGATTTACAAGTATCCGTCTCTTTGCGGTGGATTTGTATGGGAATGGTGTGATCATGCAATCTATAAAGGGCAGGCGGAAAACGGAAAAGCAATGTATTTTTATGGCGGCGATCATAAGGAAGAAGTTCATGACGGAAATTTCTGCATGGACGGTCTGGTATATCCGGATCGAACGCCGCACACAGGGCTTTTGGAATATCAAAATGTGTACCGTCCGGCGAGAGTTGTTTCTTTTGAGCAGGAAAGCGGCTGTTTGGTGTTGAAAAATTATATGAACGAAGAGGATCTGAAATCCTATATTTACATCAGTTACGAAGTCAGTTGTGATGGGGATGTTTTTGGAAGGGGGCAGGTTGAAATTACGCAATCCATCTTACCACGTCAGTGCAAAGAGGTGTATGTGGATGTTTCTGTCCCGGAGACTGGAAAGTGTTATTTGAAGATTTTTTATCATCAACGCCAGGATACGGAGCTGATCTCGCAGGGAACGATCCTGGGGTTTGATGAGATTCTTCTGAAAAATGAGGATGGAAGAAATCAGAAAGCTGTGACACTGCTTAAGACGTTCAAAACACCGAAAGGAAAAGTGAAGCTGTCAGAAACGGACAGATATATACAGATTAAGTCAGATGATTTTACATATGTTTACAATAAACTGACCGGAATGTTTGAAGAACTGAACGTAGGCGGAAAGAAGATTCTGGATGCTCCTATGGAGCTGAATATATGGAGAGCTCCTACAGATAATGACAGAATATTAAAACGAAAATGGATTGCAGCCGGGTATGACAGAAGTCTGGGAAGAGCGTACAATACACAGTGGAAACGAGAAAAATCAAAACTGGTTCTTCACAGTATTCTGTCTGTTGCGGCAGTTTCACTGCAGAAAGTGTTGGATGTAGATGCAGTGTGGGAGGTTTTTGATACGGGTGAAATCTGTGTAACAATGCGTGTAAAAAAGGAAATGGAGTTTCCGGAGCTCCCAAGATTCGGAATCCGGCTTTTTTTGAAGCAGGAATTTAATCAGGTGGAATATTATGGAATGGGGCAGGAGAGTTATGTGGATAAATGCAGGGCAAGCAGTCATGGGATTTATCGATCATCAGTAGATGAGATGCACGAAGATTACATCAGACCACAGGAAAATGGGAGCCATGCAGATTGTGACTATGTGAAGCTGACAAGCAAAGAACAGAGCGTAACAGTCGTTTCTCCGCATTCGTTTTCTTTTTCAGTATCACCATATACACAGGAAGAACTGACAAGAAAAGCACATCATTTTGAACTGGAAAAGAGCGGAAGCACGATTGTTTGCCTGGATTACGCCCAGAATGGAATCGGATCAAACAGCTGTGGACCGAAACTTAGAAAACAGTATTGCTTTCAGAAAGAGCAGTTTGTATGCGAGTGGAAGCTGATGTTTGAGGAAAAGAGCGAGAAATTATCCGGAAATGATTGTTTCTGTAAGGAAGACAGGGTATAATGGACACAGAAATGACCGAAGGATAAGGAGGCAGTAACGTGTCAGAAGAAACGAAAGATATAGAAGAAACCAAAGTAGCGGAAGAAAAAAAGATGGAAACAGAGCAGACCATACTTCTCAGCCGACAGAGAAAAAGGCTGCAGAGACAGTGACACAGATTCAACAATCGGTGGAGATACAGGAGCAGAAAGAAAAAACTGAGCCGGAACCGAAGAGAAGTTTTATCCGATCAAGGAAAAAAGCGGCAGCGTCCAGAGAAGAACAGATTCTTTCCAGGATTAAAGATGAGGACTTGATGAAGTATCTGGAGATGGAGCATGAAAGACTGGAGATGATGCAGAGCATCAAAGAGGCAAGGGAAAAGAGAAGTTTTACAATGCTTCAGCTTTTAATTTCTCTGGCAGCTATTGTGATCGTTGTATTTTTGCTGAGAGATAATCCGACAGTTCTTGTAAACATTTTGTATATCGTGGGGATTATCATTGTATCTGGATCCTGAAAGGACCACATGAGAAGAATCCATTTAAAGAGGAATAGGAAAATGCCGAAAGTTCGAAATGAGCTTTCGGCATTTTTTTTATTCCTTGAGAAGAAGAGCACGGTAAATGCAAAAAGCGGATGCACCGATAGCTCCTGTATAAGGTGAATATGATTTGACGATCATCTGCTGGTTGGAAGGTAGTGTGAATAAATTTGGTTCAAAATCAAGTCGGCTTTTTAAAAGGGCAGTGGCCTGTTGGCTTTCGAACAGTTCTCCGTGAATGAAAACTCTGTCAGAGTCGATAATCATATTTAGGTTGGTGATAGCGATAGCAATACTTTGGATTGCGGCAGAGATTAGCTTTACGATGATGTCATCACCTAGTTCATATGCATTCAGTATGGTTTGCAGAGTAATCTCGTTTTCGTTTTTTACAAGCTGGTGGAGGTAAGTGGAGGGAGTGCTTTGGTAGAGTAGCCTTGCTTTGCGGATGAGCCAGGACTCACTGGCATAGGTCTGCAGGCAGCCTCGTTTCCCACACTCACATAACTCGCCGTCAGGCTGAACAGTCATGTGTCCTACCTCACCAATTTAAAATTCTGTTTTCCGTATAAATCATCGTGATACATATGGGTACAGTGAATGCCTCTTCCTATATGGAAAAACAGGAAATTGCTATTGTCGGTATTTGGTTTGGTATAGAAAAGAGATTCTGCTCTTGCCATACAGTGGACGTTATTGGAAAAGTAGACGGGAACTGGGACACGGTTTTCAATTTCTGTGAGGTTGAAATCTTTCCAATACGCATTGTTTGTTAAAATCACATGGTTGTTTGATTTGGTATAATGTCCCGGAATTGCGATTCCAATCGCATGAATCTGCTGTTTTGTGTGAGACTTTTTTTATAAAAAACGGAAAGATGTTGCATAAAAAAATCTGCATTTATTGGTTTGTGTCGGTTGTGAAAAAAAAGTATCCTGTTGGTATACGGTTCCGATATTGTCTGTCAGAACAAAAGAAAAGAATTTTTCGGATATTTCGGCACCGATATAATAGGAGTGTTCAGGTGCGATGGAAAGTAGGATTTTTTTGCGTCCAACTTTATCCTGCAGATCTATCTCCTCACCGACTTCCTGAATCAGGTGATCGGAAAGCATTTCTGCAGTGATCAGACTAACAGTTGCAGGGGTAATCCCGGTCTCACGCGCGATATCAATTCTGGAAATGGTATGGCGGGTGTAGATTTTGTTAAGAATGGTAGAATACAACAATTGTTGTTTTTGGTTGATTTCATAATTTGGTGTATCTCCTTGAAATTAAAGAATCTTTGTTAGATTATATCATGAATTCTTAAATTAGTCACAAAAAGATAAAAAATGGGATATTGATTATAAAATAAAATTAAAAAGGAAAATATGAAAAGAAAAAGCTAAAAATATAAGTGAAAATGCACAAAAATGAAGTGCAAAAATTATATAAAAAGACGGAATTAATTATAAAATAAAACTAATTAGTGTCTACTGATTAAGCAGCTATCTGTAACTTCCAACTCTTACATCTGTTCCGGTCATGCCAGAATCGGAACAGATGCAAAAGAGCACAAAGTATTCGCCTCTGAATCCTGAACAGATTCGTCACGAATACAGA
>ENA-OQCK01000055-OQCK01000055.1-human-gut-metagenome-genome-assembly--contig:-NODE-55-length-59922-cov-6.500142_pt1 | contig 59922 bp, 63 predicted proteins | sample MGYA00242498_ERZ504578 | MGnify/ENA primary metagenome ERZ504578 (study PRJEB26092, sample SAMD00036229) | human gut metagenome | host: Homo sapiens | study: EMG produced TPA metagenomics assembly of...
ATCAATCGATTTTGCTTTTTCATCTTAACTAATACCTATATTTTCGGATGCAAAGCTACTCGCTTATCGGCGAACCATTGTTTCCACAATGAGGCGATGATTGTTCATTTTGAGATGGAATGATCCGCTATGTGATAAGGAACCTTTATATTTGCGAACAAAAAAGTAACTGAATGAATCCATTTAAATTAAGAAAAGAAGAATCATTTACCATGGGGGAATCCAACTTAGAAAGCTTGTTGGATAGTCCTTATAAGATAGGGCAGGGAATGATTCTATATTGTTATAGCGGGACGGCAAATATCTCGGTAGATTTAAACAAGTGGGATATCGTGCAAAATACGATTATCTCGTTGATCCCGAAAACAATCTTGACATTGAACCAGAGTAGCGATAATTTCAAGGTACAGTATATCTCTTTTTCGACATCTATGTTTCAAGAGGCGGTGTTCCGCCTAGACCCTTCTTTTTTCCGCTTCATTAAAGATAATCCTTGCCATACCCATTCTTCGAGTGAGGGGGAAATCGTAAATGTCATAATTCGTTTGTTCTGGCTGATTTACTACGATCGGAATAACTTATATCGAGACATGATCGTGAAGAACCAGTTACAGTGCTTCTTCCTTAATATGTACGATAAGACTAGGCATGCGTTTCCCAGCCATCAGCGAAACGGTTATAATCGAGCGGAGGAGATCTTTCATAAATTTATCAATTGTATCCACACCCATTATCTCGACCAGAAAGATGTCTCTTTTTATGCGAACGAGCTTTGTATCTCTCCCCGTTATTTATCGACCATAGCTCGGCAAGTGACGGGCGAGTCGGCGAAGACCATTATAGACCGGCATATCATATTGGAGACAAAGGTATTGTTGCGTACCACGGAAATGACCGTACAGGAGATAACGAATCACTTGAACTTTCCTAGCCAATCCTATCTGGGACGGTATTTCAAGAAGCATACGGGGGAATCACCCATAGAGTACCGAATGAAAAGAAAGTGATGCTACTTACCGCAACCCGTCTTGCGGTAAAATAGCCATGGAAGTTTTGTTCTTATAAAGCCGTGGAAGCCTTTTCCGTTTGCCTTTGATCGAACGTATCAGTAATTAGGGTAAGGGCACCATCTCCCGTCACGTTGCAAGCCGTACCGAAGCTGTCTTGCAAAGCGAATATCGTAAGCAATAATGCCGTTCCTGCCTCGTCGAAACCTAGAATAGCGATGATTAAGCCCAATGAGGCGAGCACCGTACCGCCCGGTACGCCGGGAGCACCGATCGCGAAGAAACCAAGCAAGATGATAAATACGAGCATCGTCGTGAAGTCCGGCATACTTCCATATAATATTTGTGAGACGGTCAATACGAAAAACACTTCCGTCAAGATAGAGCCGCATAGATGGATGTTCGCGAACAGGGGGACAGTCACGTCGATTACTTCCTCTCGCAAAATCTTGCTTTTCTTGGCGCAGGTCAAGGCCGTGCCCAAGGTGGCGGCGGATGACATGGTGCCTAAGGCTGTCAAATAAGCGGTCCGTAGTATTTCAATACGCCCCAGCTATTTTTCCGGGAGTAAATCGATGCGACTACATACAGTAAGGTCAACCAGATGTAATGGCAAATGATGACAATCAACAGGACGGATAAAAAGATAGGCAACTGCTTCGTAATCGCCCCCTCATAACTAAGAACGCAGAAATTCGCTGCGATGAAAAGCGGTAGGACTGGCATCAAGACCCGTTCTACCAATTTAAGTACCATGTTCTGGAATACTTCCAGCAACCTCTCCATCTCCTCGGATTTAACCCATGCGGTAGAAAGTCCCAGCATCACGGCCAATACCAATGCCGACATAACGCTCATCACTGGCGGAATCTCTAGATTAAACAACATGGGAGGGATGTCTTTTAGATCTTCCGAGGCGGTTTGAATATGCAAATGCGGTATTAACTCGTAACCCACAACGGCGCCAAAGGTAGCGGCGCCAACCGATGACAGGTATGCGATACTAAAAGCGAATAATAAGACTTTGGATGCGTTGCTTTTTAAGCGGGCGATGGATGGTGCCACGAATCCTAGAATGATCAACGGAACCAAGAAGAAAATAATCTGTCCCGTAATTTGTTTTATGATCATGACCGCTTTTAACACAGGCTCGTTTACGACAAGCCCAACCAGAAGTCCGATCAAGACGGCCAGTATCAACCGTACGATCGTGTTGGAAAGAATCTTTTTCAGCATATTCGGATGTTTTTATTTTTCAATGACAGCAAATATAAGATATTTTCTTGTGTGAATGGGTGAGTGGACAATTTTGATTACTTTTGTTTGATGAAAACAAGATCGTTGGTTTGTATTTTATAATCAAGTAATATGAAAAACATGAAACAAGCTTTACTGGTAGCGGGTTGTTTATTGGCTACCACTACGTTATTTGCCCAGACTGAGAAAGGGGACTGGGCTCAGTTTGGTCGTTATGCGGAGGCTAACAAGACCGTGAAAGTTCCTTCGAACGTGGTATTTATGGGGAACTCCATTACAGACGGATGGTGGCCGGCGGATTCGACTTTCTTTATCCGGAATAACTTCGTAGACCGTGGGATCAGCGGACAGACAACCTCGGAGATGCTAGTTCGTTTTCGCCAAGACGTTATTAACTTGAAACCGAAAGCCGTGGTGATCTTGGCGGGAATCAATGATATCGCTCACAATAACGGTGTGATCGCCTTGGAAAACGTGTTTGGGAACTTGGTCTCTATGGCAGAATTGGCGAAGGCAAATCATATCAAGGTGATTTTCTGCTCCGTATTGCCGGCTTATGATTTTCCTTGGAGACCGGGTATGCAACCGGCCGATAAGGTTATCCAGCTCAATAAATGGATCAAGGAGTATGCGGATAAGAATGGTTTGACATACGTGGATTATCATTCCGCCATGAAAGATGAGCGAAACGGATTGCCCGCTAACCTGTCGAAAGATGGTGTGCATCCTACCTTGGAAGGCTATAAGATCATGGAGAAGATCGTGCTGGAGGCCATTCATAAAACCGTGAAGTAAGCAGATGAGAAACTATTTATTGGCTTTATCTTGTTGTACGGCTTTATCTTGTTGTACGCAAGTGAAAGTTTCCGAGGTATATACGGCGGCGGCAGAGAACTCTTTACGTGCTCCGGCCGTTCCTTTGGTCACGATCGACCCCTATACAAGCGCATGGTCGTTTGCCGATCAATTGAATGATGAGTCGGTACGGCATTGGACCGGCCGTGATTATCCGCTTCTAGGCGGTATACGAGTAGATGGTAAGTCATACCGTTTCATGGGAATGGACGATATACAGGTGACCTCGGTGATCGGTATGGCCTCGGATGGCTTATGGGAGGCCGATTATACGATGTCTCAGCCTGCCGGCGATTGGTTCGCCGAGGCTTATGATCCGAAAAGTTGGAAGCGGGGAAAAGCCGCTTTCGGAACGGAAGATAATCCGAATCGTTCCACGCCTTGGTCTACAGGAGATATCTGGGTACGTCGTACGTTTGACTGGCCTTCGGATGAGCAAAGGATGCCTCTACCTCCAATATTCGCACGATGATAATATCGAGGTGTATCTAAATGGAAAGCAAATCGCCGTGGCAGGGAATGGTCTGGACTATGATTTGCTGAAAGAGATACCGGAAGCGGTGGCGGAAAGCTTGAAGCCTACGGGTAACGTGTTGGCCGCTCATTGCCGGAACAATGGGGGAGGCGCTTATGTGGATATGGGAATCATGCGGAAGGTGAAACGAGGAGATACGTTCGATGAGAAAGCGATCCAGAAATCCGTGAACGTGATGCCTACGCAAACATTCTACACCTTTGAGTGCGGTGGTGTAAGTCTGGACTTGATTTTCACGGCTCCCTTCTTGCTGAATGATCTGGAAGCTATGACCTCTCCGTTTAATTATATAACCTATCAAGTCCGCTCCATCGATGGTAAAGATCACGACGTGCAATTATATATGGAAGCCACGCCGCAATGGGCCGTGAATACGATCGATCAAGAGGTGACTTTTGAGAAAACGGAAACCCCTAATTTAATTTACCTAAAGACAGGAACAATCGATCAAGAGGTTCTGGCGAAAACCGGGGATGATGTACGGATTGACTGGGGATATTTCTATTTGGCTATCCCAAAGAAACCGGGATCTCCGCAACGATCGACGAGTATTATGCTACGAAGAAAGCTTTCATGACTACTGGTAATTTACCGGCTGGATCGCAAAGTATCTCTTCGGATATGCGCAAGCAAATGACGGTTCTCGCTTATACGGACCCGATCGGCAAGGTCTCCAAGGAAACCGTCTCCGGACATTTGATGATCGGTTACGATGATTTATATTCGATCCAGTATTTCCAAGACAACCGGATGCCTTATTGGAAGCACGACGGAAAGGTGGATATTCATCAGGCGTTCGAGAAAGGGGAGGCTGCTTATGAGGATCTGATGAGACGTTGCGGTTCCTTTGATTCTTCTTTGATGAGCAAGACGAGCGCCGTAGGAGGGAAGAAGTACGCCGAGTTATGCGCTATCGCATATCGGCAGGCGATCGCCGCCCATAAATTGGTGACTGATAAAGAAGGGACTCTCTTATTCCTCTCTAAAGAAAATTTCAGCAACGGTTCTATCGGAACGGTGGATATAACGTATCCTTCCGCTCCTTTATTCTTAGTGTACAATACGGATTTGTTGAAAGGAATGATGAACCTATTTTCTATTATAGCGAGAGCGGACTGTGGAAGAAACCTTTCCCTTCTCACGACGTGGGTACATATCCGGTTGCGAACGGTCAGACCTACGGTGCGATATGCCCGTGGAAGAAAGTGGTAATATGCTTGTGCTAGCGACTGCCATAGCGGTAGTGGATGGTAATGCCGATTATGCCGCCCAACATTGGGAGGTTTTGACTACATGGGCGAATTACTTGTTGAAGGAAGGCTTGATCCGAAGAACCAACTTTGTACGGATGATTTCGCCGGGCATTTCGCCCATAACACGAATTTGTCCATCAAGGCAATTATGGGAGTTGCCGGCTACGGGAAATTGGCGGAGATGTTAGGCAAGACGGATATCGCTAGGCAATATACGGAAGCCGCCCGTGAGATGGCCGCTAAGTGGGTAAAAATGGCAGATGATGGCGATCATTACCGCTTGACTTTCGATAAGCCGGGTACTTGGAGCCAGAAATACAACTTGGTATGGGATCGCTTGCTGGGCTTGAATATCTTCCCGAAAGAGGTTGCCGCTATGGAAATGGCTTATTACAAGACAAAGCAAAATAAATACGGTTTGCCGTTGGATAACCGGAAGGATTATACGAAGTCCGACTGGATTTTATGGTCCGCTTGTTTGACCGGATCGATGGAGGATTTTAATACGTTGATGATTCCGGTCTGGAACTATGCCAACGAGACGACTTCACGTGTTCCTCTAAGCGATTGGCATTTTACTTCTGATGGTACGCAACGAGGTTTTCAAGCCCGTTCGGTTGTCGGGGGATATTTTATGAAGATGCTGGAAAAGAAGCTAGGAAAATAATGTTATTCTAAGAAACGGAAGGGGGATGGCCTCCTTCCGTTTCTTAGTTTTGCGCATATGGATATTCACTGGGGCGATGCCTGTGATCTTCTTAAATATAAGGCTGAAATACTGTACGTTCGGATAACCTAGTTGCCGTGCTACCAGAGCGGGAGTATTACCGTTTTTCAGTAGCATTGTCTTAGCCACACTCAACCGTTTGAACTGAAAATATTCCTCCAGCGTTTTGCCGGTCTCGAATCTTAACAGGTCGTTGAAGTAAGCGACAGAAAGATTCAGTTCTGCCGTACAATATTCGATGGTGGGTAGCTGGCCGTTCTCTAATTTGCCGGAAATGATATACTCGTCGAGGAGCCTTTCCAATTTCTCCAAGATAGCCTTGTTCTTATTCTCCCGGGTAATGAACTGTCGCTCATAATAGCGTGTACAATAATCCAATAATAATTCAATGTGGCGGGATAGAATGGTACACTGTGTGTATCGATGGCATGGTGAAGCTCATCCTCGATGTTTTCCAGACAACACGTAACTTTGGCTGTCTCACGTTGGGAGAGATGTAGTGCCTCTTCCTTATTATAAGCGAAGAAGGTATAGTTCTTAATATGGTTGTCCAATGACGTGCGGAACAATAGGTCGGGATGGAACGCTAAAAGGTACCCTTTGTCGGGTAACGTATTATTCTCGCTCATACGGAAAATCTCACCGGGGGTAAGGAATACCATCGTAGCGTTGGAATAATCGTAATACTTACGTCCGCAACAATAACAACCGTCCGGGCAGTCTTCTATCAAGAGAATCGCATAGAACTCGAACTTTACGGCCTCTTGCTCTAGGTTCGGGCTCTCTAGATTGATGAGGCTTACTTGTGGGTGCAGCGTCTTGCATCCCAAGCACCGGTTACATTCATATACGGTCTTAATATCTAACATCTTCTTGAACGCCTTCTATAGATTCGTTGATAGACCGATCTGCGCACGGTATTCACTTGGCGTGTATCCTACCCGTTTCTTGAATAGCCGACAGAAGTGCTGCGGATATTGGAAACCGAGGGAATATGCGATTTGGCTGACTGTGTCCGCCGTGCCGGAGATACGTTCTTTGGCTAGCTCAATTACTTTCTCTTGGATGTATTCCTGCGGTGATTTGCCGGTTTCCTTCTTGAACATGTCACCGAAATAGTTCGATGAGAGGCAAAGCTTGTCGGCAAAGTATTTCACCGTAGGCAATCCGTCCTGTTCGGCGAGTGTACTTTCGAAATACTCATCCAACAGGTTTTCGAAACGTGTCAGCACATCCCGGTTTGTCTTGCCTCGGGTGATGAACTGCCTTTCATAAAAACGCATACAATAATTAAGCAGCAGTTCGATATGGTTTACAAGTAAGGTTTTACTATGTTTATCCACGCCATGTTCCAGTTCCATACGGATGATCTTCAGGCAATCCATCACGATAGATCTTTCTTCTTCCGAGAGATGCAACGCCTCGTTTACCTCGTAAGAAAAGAACGTATATTTCTTTATATTCTTTCCGAGTGACGTTCCACGCAGTAAATCAGGATGAAAAAGAATACCATGTGCGTTTACTTGGACTTTATCGGTTGTCGGGTTTGTTTCCGCAGTTTGTCCGGGGGCGAAGCAAACGATCGTGCCTTCTTGGTAATCGTATGTCTGGCGTCCGTATTTGATATCGCAGGCTTTCTCTAGTTTTAGATACAGCGCATAGATGCCGTAATTGAAGCGGATGAGATCTACACTACTCGTCGCTTTATTCAAATCTATGACACTGACAAGCGGATTTAGGGTTTCGAGGCCGTATAGTTTGTTATATAGGTCTACACTATCTAAGTTAAGTATCTTATCCATAAGCCGTACGTATTTAATCAATAATTCTGTACGCGAAAATAGAGGATAATTCATATATAGCTATAACCCTAATTACGGATTATATAACCATTGTTACGGATTATGTGTATTTACAGGTTTTCTGGCTGATTCCGCAAAACCTGTAATTGAGGTCATGACATCCGTAATTTATCTACAAAGGGATGCTATTTGAGCTTCTATCTTTGCCATCGTAAAAATAAACAAGGAACGACATGAAGAAGTCATTAAGAGAATTATGTACGGCAATAGCCATATGCTTTTGCGCTACGGGAAATCTGTTCGCTACAGACAATCAATTTAATACCGATCATACAATGGACAAGAATTTGAATCTAACTAAGGAGTGGGATAAAGTATTCCCACAGAGTGACAAGGTGAGCCATAGTAAAGTTACTTTTCGTAATCGCTATGGCATTACGCTTGCCGCCGATATGTACAAACCCAAGCATGCGGATGGAAAATTGCCTGCTATCGCTATTAGCGGTCCGTTCGGTGCCGTGAAGGAACAATCCTCGGGTTTATATGCGCAGGAATTGGCGGAACGTGGATTTCTGACGATCGCTTTCGATCCGTCATATACAGGCGAGAGTGGCGGAGAGCCTCGTTATGTAGCTTCTCCCGACATCAATACGGAAGATTTCTGTGCGGCCGTCGATTTCCTTTCGACACGTGATGATGTGGATGCGGAACATATCGGTATCCTCGGTATCTGCGGATGGGGAGGCATGGCTCTTAATGCGGCGGCTATCGATACTCGTATCAAAGCGACCGTTACCTCTACGATGTACGATATGAGCCGTGTGAACGCTAATGGCTATTTTGATGCGATGGATACCGACGCACGTTATGAATTGCGCAAGCAACTCAATGGACAGCGTACCGCTGACATAAAGAACGGCTCATATGCCCTTGCGGGAGGCTTACCCGATACGTTACCCGACGATGCGCCCCAATTCTTGAAAGACTACTACGCTTATTACAAGACGAAACGTGGTTACCACAAGCGTTCGCTCAACTCGAATGGCGGATGGAACAAGACCTCGGCTTTATCGTTCATCAATATGCCTATACTCTCGTATAGTGACGAGATTCGTAGCGCCGTATTGATTATTCATGGAGAGAAAGCGCATTCACGTTACTTCAGCGAGGATGCTTTCAAGAAACTGAAAGGTGATAACAAGGAATTGCTAATTATACCCGGAGCGAATCATGTGGATTTATACGATCAGATGAATGTCATTCCCTTCGATAAGATTGAACGGTTCTTTGTAGAAAACTTCAAATAATATCCATTATGCAACAGATAAAAAATATGGAATTTAGTGGTGAGCGCCTTTGTTCGCCTCTCACGATTTACAATTAGACAATGTCGTTATTCATGCCGGGGAGTCGGCATTGAAAGAGTGTAGCAATATCATAGCCGTAGCTGTCGTTTTGAGGGTAAATATCCGTTTTGGCACGTGGATGGCTTCACCATCAAGAATAGCCTGTTTACCGAAGGTGGACGTGCTGCGTTATGGTACTCCCAAAATCTAGTGATGACGGATACACGGGTGGAAGCCCCAAAGATGTTTCGGGAGATGGACGGTATCAAACTGGAAAACATACAACTACCCAATGCTCAAGAAACCCTTTGGCATTGCCGAAACGTGGAATTGAAGAATGTGCAAATAGATCATGCTGATTATTTATTTATGCACGGCGAGAACATTAAAATCCGGAACTACGCTCAAAATGGAAACTACTCGTTCCAGTATTGTAAGAACGTGGAAATCCGTAATGCGGTCATCAACTCGAAAGACGCTTTCTGGAATACGGAGAATGTTACCGTATACGATTCCGAGATTAACGGCGAGTACTTGGGGTGGCACTCGAAGAACCTGCGTTTGGTAAATTGCAAGATCTCGGGTACGCAGCCGCTTTGTTACGCCCACGATCTTATAATGGAGAACTGTACGATGGCAGATGATTGCGATCTAGCCTTTGAATACAGTTCCGTGCAGGCGACTATCAATAGCTCGATCCGTAGCGTGAAGAATCCCCGTACGGGAAGCATCACCGCCGAAAGCTATGGTGAGGTAATCCTCGACGAGAACATCAAGGCTCCGGGTAATTGCCAACTGAGGCTATGGAATGAACGTACTTGCTTTTCCGCATAAAGAATATGAGATATAACTTCGATGAAATAGTGCCTCGTACCGGTACGAACTCTTATAAATGGGATAGTGCCGTGGGCACGGATGTACTACCGATGTGGGTGGCCGATATGGATTTCCGTACGGCACCCGTTATTATCGAAGCTTTACGGCAACGTGTAGAACATGGTATTTTCGGTTATACCCAAGTGCCGGATGCATATTACGAAGCGGTGACAGGTTGGTTTGAACGTCGGCATGGATGGCAAATACGGAAAGAATGGATGATTTATACCTCCGGTGTTGTTCCGGCTATTTCCGCCGTTATCAAAGCGTTGACCGAGCCGGGTGATAAAGTACTGGTGCAGACTCCGGTTTATAACTGTTTTTTCTCATCCATCCGCAATAACGGATGTGAGATTATCCGCAACCCTTTGTCTTATGCCCATAATACATTCACGATTGATTATGAGGATTTGGAGAGAAAAGCTGCTGATCCGAGGGTAAAGGTCATGTTGTTGTGTAATCCTCATAATCCCGCTGGAAGGGTATGGACACGTGAGGAATTAAGTCATATCGGCGAGATATGTATCCGTAATGGTTTAACAGTCGTATCGGATGATATACATTGCGAACTCGTATTTCCGGGATATACTTTTACGCCGTTCGCATCTATCTCGGAAGAATTCCTACGGCATTCCGTAACATGCCTGTCGCCTAGTAAGGCTTTCAATATAGCTGGATTACAGATCGCCAATATCGTGTGTTCCGATGAGAACCTACGTCGGAAGATAGACCGGGCAATCAATATCAACGAGGTATGCGATGTGAATCCTTTTGGTGTAATAGCTACCATAGCGGCCTATAATGAGGGAGAGGAATGGCTGTCGCAACTGATCGATTATTTATGGCAGAATTACTTATACATGAAAGATTCTTGCGGGAAATATCTGCCGGACTTCCCGATAACCTTGTTGGAAGGCACTTATCTAGTATGGATGGATTGCCGTAAGTTAGGTAAATCATCGGAAGAATTGGAGCACTTGCTGATCGAGAAAGCGAAGCATGGCTCAATGCCGGAACGATGTATGGAGCAGAAGGCGAAGGTTTCATGCGTTGGAATATCGCTTGTCCACGTTCCTCGCTGATAAAGGGACTGGAACGGTTTAGGAATTTTGTAGGTAGTGGCTGTTAAAGAATAGTGATGATAGAAAACGAGAGAAGGGGAAAACAACAATTGCTTTCCCCTTCTTTCATATATCTCTCGCTAGATAAAAGATTCGTTTTACTCGATCTCGATGCTATGTTTTACCGGAGTAAGAATGAACGTGAACTCATAGTCGCCGTAAGGAATTTGATATTCCGGGAGTGCGATAGTTCCCCAGCTATTTACACAGCCCAATCCCATCTGCACCTTATCGAGACAAAGGTTTGTCAAGTCAGCTTCCTCTACTTCGGGAGAGTGTCTTTGATCCTTCCGGGCACCGTCGTCCAAAGACTCGATCGTATAATGTAAAGCGGAAGCAGAGAATGGGGCAGAGGCTACAACCTCGATACCGTTGCCAGCCTCGTTCAGCATTTTCCACCAGCGGATATCCGATTTCGTCCCATTCTCTTGCGGACGGATATACGAATAGAACTGCTCATCTACGGTCTGGCGGTAAATAGCCAAGTCAGCGTTACCCTTGCGGTCGATATAATTCTCCACGGGACCACGGCCGTAGTATTCGATATTCTCGAATGATCTCGGCATCGGCATTTGCATACCGAAGCGGAACATGGGGGATACCTTGGCATTCTTGTCTGCTGTCATTTTCTGGGTAACCTTGATCGCACCCTTGTTATTGATCACGTACGTCAAGTTCAACTTGGCGGATACGGTCGGCATATCGTAAGCGGCCTCTACGATCACTTGCTTGTTCTCCATCCGTTGGTTAAGAGAAGTCAGCTTCATCTCCGGATTCTTCCATGCGGCGTACTTTTTCTGTAGGCCAGCTCCGAAATCATTGTCTGTCGGCGCACGCCAGAAGTTAGGAGTCAAAGCCTCTCCTTCCTTGATCATGTCTTGGCCGTTTACCTCGTATTTGATCAGATAACCATTCTCTCGATTGAACTCGGTACGGAAACCACAACCTTCCACGATCAGGTAATTCGCATCGCTATCTTGTACGACTGGAGCCTTGGTTTCGATATTGGTTGTCTCCACGTTTTTCAATTCCATAGATGGAGCCTTGTATGGATTCAACGTCAGCTGATCCTTGGCTACGGTATGTCCGGCGGGTAATAAACCCTCACGGTTCTTCAGTTTATAAGATACATTCAGCAACCATTCCGTGCATTGGCAAGTCTCGCTAGATCCAATCGGATTGTTGATGTTTGCTGGGGAGCTACTTTCAGGTCATCGACACGTCCGCTACGAACAACCTTGCCACCTTTCAGCATTTCCCATTCCAGATAATAAGCGGAAAGGTCACGGAAGAAATTCTCGTTGTACACCTTGATCTCACCTTTCGACAGATCGCCGGGGGTTGTCCAGATATCTTGGTAATAATACCCCACCTCGTACATATGCGGGTTCGGAACACGATCCGGCTGATCAAGCCGTTATCGCAGAAGTTATTATCGCTAGCGTCGAACTTATTGAAATCGCCGCCATAAGCATAGATCATTTTCCCGTTCTTGCCGGTCCAGCGTACGGATTGATCCACGAAGTCCCAGATGAAACCTCCTTGATATTTCGGGTATTTACGGATCAAATCCCAATATTCCTTGAAACCACCTTGAGAGTTACCCATGGCATGGGCGTACTCACATTGTATCAAAGGCTTTTGCATGGAGTTGTCCTCGCAGTATTTAGCGCAATCCTCGTAGTTGTAATACATCGGCAGAAGATATCTGTCTTTCCGGTCTTTCCGGCCTGCTCGTATTGTACGGCACGGCTGGGATCCTCGTTTTTGATCCAATCGTAAGCGGCCTCGAAGTTAGGACCGTATCCCGCCTCGTTACCCAAGGACCAGAAGATTATACTCGGATGGTTGAAACCACGTTGGACGTTACGTTGGTTACGTTCCAGATGCGCTTTCTTATAAGATGGGTTCTTGGCTAACGTTTCCTCGCCGTATCCCATTCCGTGAGACTCTACATTGGCCTCGGCTACGACATAGATACCGTATTTATCGCAAAGATCGTACCAGAAGTTATCATCCGGGTAGTGGCAGGTACGAACGGCGTTCAAGTTGAATTTCTTCATGATCTGTATGTCCTGTATCATGCGTTCACGTGAAACGACATAACCGCCATCGGGATCCATCTCGTGACGGTCGGCACCCTTGAAAAGAACCGGTTGCCATTCACGAGTATCTGGGCGTTCTTTAATTCGATCTTACGGAAACCTACTTTTACAGGGATTACTTCGATTGTTTTGCCTCCCTCTTTTAAAGTAGCCCGTAAAGTATATAGATAAGGAGTCTCCGCGGTCCATTTGTGGGGAGAGGAGACTTCTATCGTCGTGCTGACCTTTCCGGAAGCGTTCAAGGATTGGGTAGCGACAGCTTTATTCTGGGCATCCAATAGTTCAAGCTCTACCGTACCTTTACCCTTCATGGTCAGGTTGACAGCCAACGAGCCATTTTGGTATTGAGCGTCCAGATCCGGAGTCACACGTATATCGGCGATCTGTTGCTTTGGGTTACGGGCGTATAAATAACAATCACGTCCGACACCGCTGTAACGGAAGAAATCTTGGTCTTCCAGATAAGTGCCATCACACCAGCGGAATACTTGGAAAGCGATCAGGTTTTTTTGTCCGGGTTTCAAGTAAGGAGTTAAGTTAAACTCCGCTTCCAGCTTGCTATCTTCGCTATAGCCTACGTACTTCCCGTTTACCCACAAATACATATTGGAGGTAACGGAGCCGAAATGGGCGATGATCTCTTTTCCGTTCCAGCCGGCAGGAACCATGATCTCACGGCGGTAGGAACCCACATGGTTATTAACGGTAGGGACCTCGGGGGGGTTGTTCTTAAATTGCTCACGCCAAGCGTAACCAACGTTTACGTAGAGAGGATCTCCATATCCGTTCAGTTCCCATACACCGGGCACAGGCATATTGTTCCATCCTTTGTCGTTGTAATCGGTCCGCCAGAAATCGGTAGGACGAGCGTCAGCGTTCTTTACCCAAAAGAATTTCCAAGGACCGTTCAAGGTCATGAAGTTCTGGGATTGTTCCTTGGCGTCCTTCGCTGCCACCTCGGCGGTCTCGTAGGCGAAGAAATTGGCGTGCATCGGGGCACGGTTTACGGCGTTGACCTCGGGATCTCGCCACTCATTCGACTGGGCTACCGCTGTGAAAGCCAAAGCGGCAAACAGTCCGGTCATAAGTTGTCTTTTCATGCTATTATATTTTTAATCTGCTTTACGGAATTGCAAAACTAAGAATAAAATTCCGGGTATGGCAATAATTCCGGCGGAAACTAACAGGGCGACATGCAAAGAATAGAAATCATTTAGCCAACCTATAAATGGGGCGATGGCAGCGAATATCAAGCGGATCACAAAGTTACGGATCGACAAGACCGTAGCCCGCATCTCCGAGAAGGTCATTTGATTAATGTAACCTTTCAAAATCGGTGTGGCGAAGCCCCGGACTATATAGAAAATGAACAAGATCGCTAATCCCCAATAAGTAAGGTTATAAGCGAGCGATATATATCCACCTACGATTATAAGTAGTATAAACGTGTTTGATTTACGCATCCCGAAATACCGCTCTACCTGATCAGAATAGAGGGCGGACAATCCCACAGTCAGATTGAGCACGGTCCAAATGACACCGTAATAGGAGGTCGGGGTTTCCAACTTCATCAATACGGGCTGCACGAACCATGCCATCGTTAATGTAGCGGCTCCGATGATACCGGAGAACATGATGTTATAGCATAGCCTACGGTTCGTAACCAAGGAATATTTCAAAATGCGGAGAATCTCGGAAACCGGGTTCTGCACCTTACTCTTAGTATTGAATTCCTGCAAGGCGAACGCTGCCGGAATGCCGATAAAGGCGACAAACGCTTGGGCGTAAAACGGCAATCGCAAGGAATAAGCGGCCAGCAATCCACCGAATATCCCGGCGATGGCCTCGGCGAAATTACCGATCATCGTGATACGTCCCTCGTACCGCAAGTAAAGTTCTTCTTTTTTATATCGTACGGTTGTATCGTAGAGCAGCGCCGAATCCGCTCCGTTTACCAAGGTTTGCCCGGTTCCCAACAGGATCTCGGCGAATAGAAATGCCGTGAAAGTGGAGGTGAAAGAATAACATAGGTACCCACCAAAGAACAGTATACAACCTAGAATCAAGCATTTCTTACGTCCCCATACGTCCGCTAGGTAGCCCGAGGGAATCTCCAAAGCGACAGCGGCGACCGAGTAGACACTCTTCAAAATAAATACGTCTTGCAATCCTAACCCATGATCCTCATAGAAAAGGACAATGATAGGCATTACGAGCGAGAACCATTTGGATAACTTGATCAGATAGAGAGCGAGTATATTTTGTTTCATATTTTTCAACGGGATTGCCCTGTCGTTTTTATTTAGACACGCGAATGTATGAATTCTTTGCCAATAGCCTGAACTTTTTTAGGAAGCTTCTGTTCTTTTTGAAAAAGGAAAAATATGGTATTCAATCAACTTGATATTCATTTACTGATTACGGCCATTTGTGTGATATCATCCGCCTTGATATGCTATACGATCGGGGTCTGGGGCGAGCGTTTCCAAGGACAGTTAAAAGCGTGGCATCTTTGGTTTTTTGTATTAGGACTTTATGCGGACGCTATTGGAACGGGCTTGATGGAGCATATCGCCCAACTGACCCATTTGCATGATACGGTACATACTGTAACGGGAATTATCGCTATTTGCTTGATGCTGATCCATGCGATCTGGGCGATTTGGACTTACTTTAAAGGTTCGTTAAAAGCCAAGCAGCATTTCAACAGATTTAGCATTGTTGTGTGGTTCATCTGGTTAATTCCTTATTGCATCGGTATCTACATGGGGATGTCTCTCCATAAATAGAGGCCATCGCTCATATATCTTGAGAAATAAATCGTACATTTGGTGATATGTTTACTATATGCCATATCCCGGAAAAAGGTTTTGCCGATAAATACGCCCGTATCACCTCGGAAGGGGTCGTGAAGTGTCTATTTAGCTTCATAATGTAAGGGATGTAGAGGATTTCCCCCCGGCGGAATATCCCGAGACCGTAAATAAGGATGAACTGGGGAACTTAGGTTTATCTCAGGAAGAGGAGACTGCTATTGTCGCTTTTTTACGAACATTGACGGATTGCATCAAATAAAAATCAGTCTTTCCAAAAACTTCTCCAGCCCTTGATAGTTTTCTTAATAAAATAAAAAGAAGAGTTTAAACTATGGCGAAGAAAGTTGCGGACCAGTTAGTGGATACGCTGGAAAAAGCAGGCGTACGACGTATATACGCCGTGACAGGCGATAGCCTGAATGAGGTAAACGAGGCTGTTCGGAAAAACGGCAGATTGCGGTGGATTCATGTCCGTCATGAGGAGACGGGAGCTTATGCCGCTGCGGCGGAGGCTCAATTGACAGGCGAGTTGGCTTGTTGTGCAGGTAGTAGTGGCCCCGGGCATGTACATTTAATTAATGGGCTGTATGATGCCCAACGATCCGGAGCCCCGGTTTTGGCGATCGCTTCTACGATCCCTTCCCGGGAGTTTGGTACAGAATATTTCCAAGAGACAAATACGATCAAATTGTTCGATGATTGTAGCTATTATAATCAGGTAGCCACTACACCGGAACAATTTCCCCGGATGCTTCAAGGCGCTATGCAAGCGGCGATCTCATCACGTGGGGTCGGGGTGATCGGACTTCCCGGTGACTTGGCGGCAGAGAATGCTACAGCGGGTTTGTCCTCTACCTTTTCTTTTCCTACGCGACAACGGGTTTGTCCCGCCGAACAGGAAATCCGGGAATTAGCGGATTTGTTGAATAATGCGAAGAAAGTGACACTTTATTGTGGAATAGGGGCGAAAGATGCCCATTCGGAATTGGTGCAGTTGGCTAAATTACTGAATGCTCCGGTAGCCTATTCTTTCAAGGGTAAGATGGAGATCCAATACGATAATCCGAACGAGGTGGGGATGACCGGTCTATTGGGCATGCCTTCCGGCTATTATAGTATGCACGAGGCAGAGGTGTTGGTGTTGTTGGGAACCGATTTTCCATACGAGGCATTCATGCCAGAGAGCAACACGATCGTACAGGTGGATATCAATCCGAATCGTCTGGGGCGTCGTGCCAAGATACAAATGGGGCTTTGTGGCGATGTGAAGGATACTTTGGATGAGTTGATTCCGTTGATTCACCAGAAAGAAGATAATAGTTTCTTGCGGGAACAGTTGGCTAAATATGAGAAGTTCGGGAAAATCTCCGTTCTGCCGCCACTGTCCGGGGGAAAGAAGAGAAGATACAGCCAGAGTACGTGATCTCGGTCGTAGACGAGCTTAGCTCGGACGACGCCATATTTACCGTGGATACGGGTATGACTTGTGTATGGGGTGCCCGCTATTTGCAAGCTACGGGTATGCGGAAGATGTTGGGATCATTCAATCATGGCTCGATGGCGAACGCATGCCGCAAGCGATAGGGGCGGCATTGGCTTATCCCGGCAGGCAAGTCGTGGCGTTGTGTGGTGATGGAGGTATCTCAATGTTGTTGGGCGACCTTGCTACGATCGTGCAATACCATTTGCCGATTAAATTAATCGTGTTTAATAACCGTTCCCTAGGAATGGTAAAACTTGAGATGGAGGTGGCCGGACTGCCGGATTGGCAGACCACGATGCTGAACCCGGATTTCGCCCGGGTCGCCCTTTCAATGGGAATGGCGGGCTACAATGTGATCAACCCCGACGATGTATTCCCCACCTTGCAGAAAGTGTTTAACGCTGACGGACCGGCCTTGGTTAACATCATGACCGATCCGAACGCATTAGCGATGCCTCCCAAGATTGAGTTCTCCCAAATGCTTGGTTTTGCCCAAACCATGTATAAGTTAATGATGGAGGGGCGAAGCAAGGAGGTCTTGGATACCATCGATACGAATCTAAAACATTGGAAAGAGGTGTTTTAAACTCTCAAAAGAGCTGGATAACCGCTTTAGATTTTGCGCTTTGAATGGCAGCGTCCAATATCCGTACTACCATTAGGTTATTCTCCAACGAGGAAAGGTCCGTGGGAGGTACGTCAATCTCTTTACGGACGGCGGCTTTCAAGAAATAAAAGGAATCATTATAAGGAGCGTTCAAGGAAGGTGCTATTTCTTGGCGCTCCTTTCCGTTGGTATAAATTCGCATTTCCTTAGGTGTATCTTGGTAAATATATCCTTTGTCGCCATAGATATGCATATCTTTTCTACCCATCGGCCAACACCATGATCCCATGATCTGGACGGTCGCGGAAGGATATTCCACGATAATAGTCGCGTCATCGTCTACCTTGGGATAAAGATTCGGTTTATTCTGCCGTAGTACGGCGTATACGCTAAGAGGCTTTTCATCTTTCATGAGACGGGTGGCTAAGTTGGCTCCGTAACATCCAAAATCGATAACTGCCCCGCCGCCATTCAGCATGGGGTCGGTTAACCAGTCCGTGAACTCTTTTCCGCAGTTGATCTCGAAGGGACCTTGATGCCCGTCGTATACGTTGATACGATCGATCTTCCCGATAGCACCGCTGTCGATAAGGCGGAATGCCTCATGGTTGGTATTATACCACGTAGTCTCGTAGTTGGTAAGCAACAAGATATTTTTCTCACGGGCGAGCGATGCATTCGGGTAGCATGTTCGTTATTTACGGCCAATGGCTTTTCTACCATAACATGTATGCCTCTCGGCGCGCAAGCTCTACCACACGAAGATGGTCGTAGATCGGCTCGTATACGATGACCGCCTCCGGATGGGTCTTATCCAACATCTCGCCAAGGTCCGCATAGAACAGGTTTGGATCTAGCTTATCCCGCAGACCGTTATGTTCCCGTAAGTAATCATCTTTCTCGGCGACTCCTACAATCTTGAAATCGCCTCTATCCAAACGGCTTATCACCTCCCATAGATGTCCGTGGGATACCCCTGCCACGGCCAGTCGCAAAGGCTCTCCATCTTGCCCTTTCGCCGTGAGAGTTAAGAACGTAAATGTACATAACATAAGTAAGTAACGTGTGATCTTGTGTATATTCATGATATTATCTATATATAGTTTTTACAAAGATATACGATTATTTCTTACCTTTGCAACCCATTACTTATTCAGATTAAGGAAAACAGTATAATTTAGAAATATAAAGAAATGGCAAAAGAGCTGAAAGAACTTACACCGAGAAGTGTAAACTATTCGCAGTGGTACCAAGATTTGGTAATTAAGGCAGATTTGGCGGAGAATTCCGCCGTGCGTGGTTGTATGGTGATCAAGCCTTACGGATACGCTATCTGGGAGAAGATGCAACGTATCCTAGACGATATGTTCAAGGAAACCGGTCATGTGAACGCTTATTTCCCCTTGCTGATCCCGAAGTCTTTCTTAAGCAAAGAAGCTGAGCACGTAGAAGGGTTCGCCAAGGAGTGCGCCGTGGTTACTCACTATCGTTTGAAGACAAATCATGACGGTACGGGGGTTGTCGTAGATCCGGCAGCTAAACTGGAAGAGGAATTGATCATTCGCCCGACTTCGGAGACATTATATGGAATACATACCGTAACTGGATTCAGTCTTACCGCGACCTGCCTATCTTGTGCAACCAATGGGCGAACGTGATGCGCTGGGAGATGCGTACTCGCTTGTTCCTTCGTACGGCTGAGTTCTTGTGGCAGGAAGGCCATACCGCTCACGCTACTCGTGAAGAAGCGGAGATAGAAGCTAAGAAGATGCAAGAGGTTTACGCGAACTTCGCTGAGAATTATATGGCAATGCCAGTAATAAAGGGCGTGAAGTCTGAGAGCGAGCGTTTCGCTGGTGCTTTGGATACCTATACGATCGAGGCGATGATGCAGGATGGAAAAGCTTTGCAGGCGGGAACTTCCCATTTTTTGGGACAGAACTTCGGTAAGGCTTTCGACGTTACTTTCATCGACAAGAACGGCAAGAGCGACTATGCTTGGGCTACTTCTTGGGGAGTTTCCACACGTTTGATCGGTGCGTTGATTATGTCTCATTCCGATGATAACGGTTTGGTATTGCCTCCTCATTTGGCTCCGATTCAGGTTGTGATCGTCCCGATTTATCGTAGCGCTGAGCAATTAGCGCAGATCAGCGAGAAGGTCGCTGGTATCGTGGCTAAGTTGAAGGCGTTGGGTATCTCCGTGAAATATGACGACGCTGATAATAAGAAGCCGGGCTGGAAGTTCGCTGAGTACGAGTTGAAAGGTGTTCCCGTGCGTTTGGCTATGGGTGGTCGTGATTTGGAAAATAATACAATCGAGGTGATGCGCCGTGATACTTTGGAGAAGGAAACGATCACTTGTGATGGCATTGAGGAATACGTGAAGAATCTGTTGGAGGAAATCCAAGCGAATATCTTCAAGAAAGCGTACGATCACCGTGAGGCTAACATCATAAACGTAGATACGTATGAGGAATTTAAGGAGAAGATCGAGGATGGCGTCTTCATCATGGCTCACTGGGATGGAACCCCAGAGACAGAGGAATTGATCAAGAACGAGACAAAAGCTACGATCGCTGTATTCCTTTAGCTGGAGATAAGACTCCGGGTAAGTGTATGGTGACAGGTAAACCGTCGGCTTGTCGGGTACTGTTCGCCAGAGCTTATTGATTGTTATGCTAAAAGATGAAATAAAATGAGGGATGCTTTAACCGAAGGGCATCCCTCTCTAAGAAAATGAGCTACCACGAATTTATACTTGTCGTTAACTTTAGTAGCATCATTATCTTGGTGTTATTGGCGATGTTGTTATTGATTGCCACTCGGTTTCGTGGCGAGAGTGGTTATGCCGCAGCGATTATCGTTCTTCCTAACATCCCTGTTTATATTTACAACATGAGCCGCATGCTTGGTTGGCATGATATAACGTTGTTCTTTTTCCCTATCAGTTATTCGGTCAATACGCTGTTGATGCCGTTGCTGTGGTTATTTACCCGCCGCAACTTTGATCTTGATCCTCGTTTCAAGCCTGTCCAATTGTTGCATTTTTTACCGGCGATTGTCTGTGTCGTTATCGTGTTATCCATTCCTATGCGGAAGCGTATGGAGAGTATACTTCATGAGGTCACCGGTGATGATACTTGGATCGGTGATTTTAACGCTGCCGTGATTACCTCGCAGATGATCGGTTATTTTGTCGCTATCTTTATTTATCTTTACCGGAAGAAGCAGTATATAAAGGATAATTGGTCTGATGCCGAATACATGCAAAAGGAATGGATTCCGAAACTTATGATCCTGTTCGCTGCCTTGTTTGTCACCGTGATGACCTGCTATGCGATTTGGCCTCGGACTGATGCTTGGTTGATACAGATATTGAATGTGATGGCGATGAGCTTCCTCGTCTATAATTTTATTGCTCATCCAACTGTTCCTTATATCCAAGGAACGTCACGGATGCTCGTTAAGGATGAGACGGTAGGGTTTCAGTCTATACCAGACGAGGAACAAATGAGAGATATATGTTCCCAAGTGAAAGAGTATCTGGAGACAACAAATGCTTTCCTGCGAAAGGACCTTTCCTTATCCATCTTATCGAGAGAGACTGGTATTTACCAAAAATTACTTTCTCGGTCGATCAACGAATACTTAAAACAGAACTTCTTCGAGCTTATCAACGAGATGCGAGTGGGGGAAGCCAAGCGAAGGTTGCTCCTGCCGGAGAATGCTGGTCATACGGTAGATAGCCTTTATGAGGAATGTGGTTTTCGGACTCGTTCCACGTTCTTCTTGGCATTTAAGAAGGTAGAGGGTTTGTCTCCCGCCCAGTGGCTTAATTCGGTAAAAAAACATACGGATCAATAAACGCAACAGCTAAAAAGAGTACATAAACTCTTTCCGGGTCTGATTTTATTACTATATTTGTGTCGCTATCGTCAGATAGCGGACATATTTAGACACTAGGAAAGTGTTTAGCTTCGTTCTCAGAGATAAAATCTGGTAAATTTTTCACGGGAGAATAAGTTGTACTCTTCACGTCATTGTTATATGCTATACGTATATGGACAAAGGGCGTGGGCTGTTGCTTATTTACCGTACGGGTTTACCAGAGCCTATCTCTTAAATAAGTTAATAGTCCCACGCTTTCCTCATATTAATACTATCCGGATCGGGGCTTACCGGATGTACATCTTCGAGGCATTATGAAAAAATATCTACCACGTTTCTCTTTCTTTTTAATGATTTTACTCCATTTCATCATGAAATCAGTCTGAATATACAGCTTTCGGACTTCTCTAAACATCTTGTTTTAGGTGATTCGGGAAATAAACACTCTCTTTGCGGTATCGATTGAATCTGTTTGTTTACTTCTGAAAGTATTTTTGTATATAAAGCATTTTTGTTTTATATGCATTTTATTGATGTGGATATCTCGCTGATACCTTCTTGTCATCGAGAGGGAGAGGTTGGTCTTTCCCAAAATGATCAGGTGGGTATAGATAGTGTGGTCTCGGCCTGTCCGGACATCGATTCTCTACAATCATGTCTAAGGTATTTCGAGAGAACTGCAAATGAGCTGGGAGTGATACTCGCCTATAAGGAATTAGAGGTACGTTACCGGGAAGCGGCCCGTTTTAATGAGGCGATAGGATGCCACCGGGAAGGCTTGCGATTGGCTATGCAAAGGAAAGATACCTCGGAGGTCATACAGGCCTTGAATAATATCGGTACGAACTTCCGGCGGTTAGGTATCATGGACGAGGCCTCCAATTATCATTATAGGGCATTGTCGTTGTGCGAGAGACTGGGTGATAAGGAAAGCTATAAAGCAAGAAAAAACCGGACCATTTCCTTGAGTGGTATCGGAAACGTGTATCTAACATTGGAAAATTGCGAGATGGCCGACAGTATTTTCCGAATAGCGCTGGAAGAGGAACGTACCTTGGATAGTGATCTCGGCTTGGCCATGAACTATGCGAACCTTGGCTCTATCTTCGAGATGCGTGGCATGATGGATTCCGCTTTTGTTTATTACAATTATTCTATGGAGCATAATCGTGCGGCCGGGTCTGTTGTCGGCATTTCGCTTTGCCATAACCATATAGGACGCTTGTTCGAGAAAAAGGGACAATGGGATCAGGCGATACGCGAATATCGTAACGCATACGACCTTATGGTGGCGGACAACGATCTGTATCATTGGCTGGAATCGTGCCTGCCTTGGCACGGGTGAATATCTACAAGGGAGATCTGCGAATGGCGGAGGCTTTCTTGGAGCATGCGGAGGGTGCCGCTAAGGTGCCGCGGGCGTGGAAGCATTTGTCGAGCGTGTATCATCTGGATTACTTGCGTTATAAGAAGCTGGGTGATTATAAGAATGCCCTCAACGCTTATACATCAAGTCTCGCTTATGCTGATAGCATGCGAAATACTGAGAATATGAACCATATACAGAACCTCCGTGTGGACTACGAGAAAGAGAGGAGCAACCGGAAGCTTTCATTGATACAGAAGAATTATGAGATGGGGCAGCGTACCAAGAATATTTTCCTGATCGCTTGCTTGATCGTACTCTTCCTTACGGTGGTAGCGATGGGCTTTTTATGGTATGCCTTGCGGATGAAGTCCCGCAATCAGCAGGTGATGCGGCGCATGGAGGAGGTGAGGGCCAATTTCTTCACGAATGTCACGCATGAGTTTCGTACGCCGCTGACGGTTATCTTGGGTGTGTCGGAAGAGTTGCGGAAAGGGGGAATAGGCGAGGAGGAACTCAAGACCGGGCTGAATATGATTGGACGGCAGGGAAAGAACCTGCTGGAATTGGTGAACCAATTATTGGAAGTGGCGAAAGTGAGATCTGAGATTGGCGATCCGGAATGGAGGACTGGAGATATCGTAGCTTATACGAGCATGATCGTGGAAGATAACCGGGCGTATGCCCGCCAAGGGCAGGTAGACCTTTGTTTACTCCTTCGGAGACGATTATCAGCATGGATTTCGTGCCCGAGTATTTCCGGAGGATCATGGATAACTTACTCCGTAACGCTATCAAGTTCACGCCGAGAGGTGGGAGGGTTGTCGTGACGATGGAGTGTGTGGGGAGTATGCTTGTCACGCATGTGGCGGATACGGGCTGCGGTATAGCCGAGGAGGACTTGCCGCATATCTTCAAGGCTTTTTACCTAGGTGAGACCGGAGGGGCAGGCACGATGGGCACGGGGATCGGCCTTTCTTTGGTACGGCAGATGGTGAGGAGCATGGAGGGCCGGGTGAGCGTGAAGAGTACGGCCGGGGTTGGTTCTGAGTTTGTCGTGATGTTGCCATTGAGACATGGCGACTCCTTCTGGGAACGTTGGGTACCCGGCGAGGAATCTAACGATAACGCCTCTCATCCGGAACCGGACAAGACCGTGATACTGCCGGATGCGACGATGGAGCCGGATAGCACGTCTATGCGCCCGTCTATATTGATCGTGGAAGATAATGCGGACATTTCTTATTATATCGGCCGGCTGCTTAATGGTGCGTATCAAATAATATATGCGCAAAACGGAGCGGAGGGGCTGGAGATAGCGGCGGAGCAAATGCCGGACTTGATCCTCACCGACTTGATGATGCCCGAGATGGATGGCTATGAGTTATGTAGGCGGGTACGTGAATCCGAGGTGTTGAACCATATTCCGATCATTATCATTACCGCAAAATCAGGAGGAAAGGAACGTGTCTGTGGCTTAGAAGTCGGGGCGGACGCTTATCTGGAGAAGCCTTTCAATGCGGAAGAGCTGAATATCCGGATAACAAAGTTGCTGGAACAGCGTCGTTTGCTGCGTGAGAAGTATTCCAAGGCTATGCGTGAGGGGACAGAACTGAATGTAAAACTAAACCCTGCCGACCAAGACTTCTTGCTCGCCTGAATGATTATATATATGCGTTGATATCCAACCATGGCTTGAACTCGGACATGGTAGACGATAAGATGTGCATGAGCCGATCCCAGTTGAATCGCAAGGTCCGTGCCATCACGGGCTACAACACTTCCGCCTATATCCTGCAGATGCGCATGGAGAGGAGCAAACGCCTCTTGGCTCTACCGAGGAACTGATCGGCGACATCGCCCTTAAATGCGGCTTCGAGGATGCCAATATTTCGCCCGCCTTTTCAAGCAGATCTTCAATGTAACGCCTTCGCAATACAGGAAAAGCCTCATTCAATGATTCCGTGTAGCGGGTACTTCCGTGTAGAAAGGGGCTATGAAATTGAGAAATCCATATTTAACCTCATCATTGGGAAATCCGAGGGTATAGATATTGAATTCCGGATTGAAATCCTTGATGGTCAGATAGCCACTTTGGTAAATCACCGGGATAGGTCGGGTGGCGTCGGCTGTACATGGAAATATATTATAAACCAATCCGGGTACAATCCATCCTCAAGAATAACTCTTGTTTATAGAGCGTCTGTTACGATGGGCAACGTGACGTGCTTACAATGGGCATTATAAGGAGCTAATAATGCCCATTGTTATTCTTCCATAGATTCTATCGGAGGCGATTCGGCCGGCTAGCATTTCTAATCGACTGCTCTTTAATTAGTTAATTATTTTCAATGCGCAGATTCTCTTGGTTTGTCCTAGTGAAATGCGTCGATTATCCTATAAGAATGCGTCATTTCTCCTCACGGGCGATCGCTCTCGGGGCTAATTTTGCGAATAAAGAAATCGGACGTTTCACCAAATCTGGTTCGAGTATGGAAGAAGAAAAACACAAGAAGCCTTTGCTTTCTTATGAGGAGGTGATCGAGGTCATCGATGAGCGCATCTCGCGTGACGAGCCTGCCACTGCCGACGAGCGGATCAAACGTGTCGAGGAAGTGGCCGAGCAAATGGAAGAAGAACGTAAAAAAGGGATATCGTGCCGTAAGAAGGTTTCTCGCTTTTTTCGGAGATCCTTGATAAATCTGGACCGATCCATCAGAAGGTGTTTCGGTAAATAAATAGGAATGAATTATTAATCTAATGAATTAAAGGAAATGAAAAAGCTAGTATTTATTTTATCTGCCATGTTGCTCCTAATCGGGACAATGGACGTGCAAGCCAATGGGGAAAGAAACTCCTCAAGAAAGCGGGTGAGAGTGCCAAACGGGCAACGGAGAGGAACGTGGAACGGAAAGTGGAACAGACCGTAGACAAGGCTTTCGAGGGAGCGGAGGATGTGGTGACGGGGAAAGGGAATAATAATAATGAAAAGGAGGAGCCACCAACAAGTACAAATTCACAAGGGAATTTTGAAACTATGGATGATGGGGAAGATCTGGCACAGCAGGAACAGCAACAACCACAGCAATCACTCGAAATGACGTATGCCAAGAGTGACTTCGTGCCGGGGGATGAGATTATTTTTGAGGATGATGTGACCCGGGAACAGATAGGAGAATTCCTCAGCCAGTGGGATTTATTAAAAGGTACTGTTGAGATCGCTCAAATCAATGGCGATAAGGTGATACTTTGCGTGAGTCAGGATGATCCGGTCATTGCACCGCTATTCGATAATATGAAAAGTTATTTGCCGGAAAAGTTCACGCTGGAATTTGACTTTTGGGTAGGGCCTTTTACAAAAAAGGGAGATGATGAGCCGGAAAATTGCTATATCGTACGTTTTTACAAACCGAATCGGGAAGTCGTGTTCAAACTATCAATCTTGACGACTGGTATTATAGTGCTTCAGACCATCGTACACGCCTAAGATGGGACTTTATTCCTTCCTCTGGGGAGAACAGCCGTAGCGGAAGCGATGACTCTTTTCGGACTATCCCGACTCATGGAACCACTTCTCACTGTCCTTCAATCAACGGGCAATGAAAGTTTACATAAATGGTATCCGCTATGCCAATATTCCGAATACGGTAGCACCCGGACATTTTGACATACAGTTTTATAGAGGCGGTGGATATTTTACGAATAACACTTCCATCCGCAACATACGTGTCGCCAAAGGCGCAGTGCCATTGTACGACCGCATGATGAGCGACGGTAAGTTCATCACGTATGGCATCACCTTCGATGTCGGCAAGTCCACCATCAAACCAGAGAGTATGGGTGAGATCAATCGTATCGTCAAATTAATGACCGATAACCCCGACCTGAGATTCTCCGTAGAAGGCCATACCGATAGCACCGGCAACGAGGCTTCCAACCAGACGTTAAGCGAGGCCCGCAGCAACGCCATCGTAGGTAAACTGGTTGAACTGGGCATCAGTGCCGATCGCCTCTCCGCTTCCGGCAAAGGACAATCATCTCCCATCGCCGATAACGGAACGGACGAGGGTCGTGCCAAGAACCGGCGGGTGGAGTTTGTCAAGATGTAACGAATAAGTGAGCGATATGAAAAAGAAATTCTACATACTGATGTGCTTGGCGAGCCTCGTCTTGATGGTAACGGCTTGCGGCGGCAAGGAGAAGATCAAGGAGAAGCTCCGTGCGGCTACCGAGGCCGTAAAGGAGCGGAAGGAAGCGGCCGCCTCCGAAAAGGGGAGCGATCTGGAAATGGATAAACAAGGCGACAGGCCGGATAACGGTGCCTTTGTCGATCCGTCGCTCACGCCGGCCCAGCGTAAGGCGATCGACAAGGAGAATCCGTGGTTCGCTCGCAACTTCCGTATGGAACTGACAGCTAAGTCAATGGGGAACAAGGTGAACGTGGAAATACAAAAGTCGGGCAAAATCCTTTATTACCATTCTGGAACAACTCTGGCAATGTCGAGACGCTTATCCTGCTTGACGAAGGCGATTATAAGATTTACCAGATTTCGTCTAAAAACAAGGTGGCGCAGCTAAAGGCGACTTCCGACTCGGACTATTATGCGTTCTTTTGCGACAAGATAGGGAATGTGTATGGCATTGTCCATACTGCTCAGAAAGAGAAGAAGGTGGAACAGGACGATAGCTTTGTCCAGTCCAGCACGCAAGAATCTGTCGGGGTAGAGGACGTGCGTTGGGGCGGCTTCGATTGTGAGAAGATCACCCGTGTCACTGGTACCGAGAACGACCTGAGTGCCGGGATGAAAGCCATAGGAGACCTCTTTGGCACTAAATCCAGCATGGACAACTCGATTAAAGACTTGAAACATATCGAGACGACCGACATCGTCTGGATTGAAAAGAATAGCGGAGCTGTGGTACACCGCAAGTTCTCCGTGAAAGGAGGAGCCGGAATGGGTAACTATGCGGAACGGATGAAACCGCAACCCTCCGTCACGTTGCTCACCTTCTCGCCCGATCCGTCGTTGATACCGACCTCTCAGGAGGGCTATAAACTGGTGAAATAGGTATTCATATAATATAGAATGTATAACACGCTCAAATAAGAAAGCCATGAAGAAGCTATCGATTCTACTACTCAGTCTTGCCGCTATGGGAGCATTCGCTTTCGTCTTGCCTTCCTTGCCCACCGGGCAAAGTGGCGCTTATCCTACGGAAACGGCTTTTATGGCCGAGGCCGAAGAGATGTTCCAAAAAGGGAACAAGCTTTACGAGCAAGGCTATATGCTACAGGCGAACTACTATTACGGGCAAGCCGTGGTAGCCGTGGCCAGCCTTCGCTACGGGTTGAGCGAGCTGATCTACGTAAAACAGCGCGACGAGAGGGCCGCCGCCAAGAAAGCCGCCGAAGAGAAACAGCGCAAGGAGGACGAGGAAGATATGGAAGATTGGGGATGGGAAGATGAGGGAGGACTCCTTACTGCGCTTACCAACCTAACCGGGAAGCTGGATACGATGACCGAAAAACTGAGCCAGGAGCTTGTCAATATGGAATTGGATGAGGACAGCGAGCGGAGCGAGGCTTGGGACTTGTTGGCTACCCAAAGCATAGCGTCGCCTTACCCTTACTTCTTCGAGGCCATCTCGTGGGATTACAAGGGAAAGGAAGATAAGGCGAGAGAATGCTACGCCAACGCGATGTGCAACCCCGCTTTCCCGTCCACCGTATGGGATTTCTCCTATTGGCAGGACCTTACGAGCGGCGAGCTCAGGGCCATTGCCCGCAGGCTGCTCCCCAAGGAGGAGGAATACCGCAAGTATTTTCACCTGAGCACCTATAGCTGCCCGCACCATTACCTTAATTTCGACGATGACTACCTGACGGCGAAAGCCGCCGACACCTTGGTCGTATTACCCACGGCCGTGGGAGCGGCGCTCATGCTGTATGAGACGGCCGTACAGGCGAACCCCTTCAACGCACGCAATTTCGCCGGTGCCTCGTTGCTGAGCGTACAGAACGGCGATAGCGTAAAGGCCGCCTACTACCTGAACGAAGGGCTGCTGATAGATCCGGAGAATAAAGGATTGCAAGCATTACTGAACGTATGGAAAGGAGGACACAAATGAAACGCATAGGATTCATATTTACCGTGATAACGCTATTCTGCTTGTCCGCTGTTTCCCGGGTGATAGCGCAATCGGATTGGAGCTTGATAAACTTCGACTTGATCAACCTGCCTTGCGAGCCGGGAAGCCATTCGTTGACCTATACCATGTATTACGGAGTCAACCCGTTTAAGGTTAAGTCGTTTAACGATATAGAGTGCCCCATCATCTTCGGGGGAGAGTTGGTCTGCACCAGATCCATCGACCTGAAAGAAAAGAAGGAGGCGGTAAACCGGGCCCTAAGCGACCTGGGCTGGAATTCGCCACGTTGCGGCAAGTGATCGAAAGGGCGGCGCAAGCCAAGCCGAACGATATAACGAACGAGCAATTCTGGGACGACCTCGTGAGCATGAGCGGGTTGAACGGCCTGGCGGGAGACGCGTTGGCGCTGATCAGCGGCGTGAAGGATCGCGACAAGTATTACGAGGCGGAGAGGATACAGGGACGGCTCAAGAGCGAGGCGTACAAATACTTGGTGAATAAGACACTCTCCTCTGGGAAGAGTATAATACGCTTATGGAGAATCAATTAAACACCGAGACGAAGCAAACACCCGCACAAATGCAAGGCGAATCGGGCGACGGTGGCCAGAGGGGAACGCTGGGGAGTCATCGACGAGCAAGACCATCGTGCGACGTTAACGGTGTCACACGTATGACATCAGCTGCCTCACACGTGCGACACCTAGAGCCTCACGCCTGCAAGACCGGCAACGAGAATAGAGAGAAATAACAATTATCACATTATCAACAATTTAAAACAAAACAAGATGGCAAAGTACAAGTTAATTAAGAAAGTGAATCCGCAGAAAAGACAGGAACCTGGCAAATGGTACGCGACCCCCAAAAGCGAGACCCCGCTCTCGGGCAAGGCGATGACGTGCGCCGCCACCGCCAACACCACTACTGCTCCCATCGAGATGGAGCCTCGCTGGAGCTTCTGGCCAAGTTCGTGCCCCAACAACTCCAGCAGGGACACACGGTGAAGATACCGGGCTTGGGTACTTTTCGCCTCACCTTCAAGAGCGATGGCGTGGAAGATATTAACAGTTTCCGGGCGAACAGCATGATCAAGAACGTCCGGATCGTATTCACTCCCTCGAAAGAATTGCGGGAGAGCGTGCTCAGCGCCTTACGTTCGAGGACGGCGGCGTACTGGAGGACGACATCAGCTACGCTTCTATAGCCGATTACCGTTGGCCAAAGGTGTCCCGGAGGGCGGCGGAGACTCGGAAAGCCCGGGTGAGATTTAAGGTAACCATTAAAACAGGAACGGGATGAACATTTTCTCTTGCCATATACGCCGGATCGTGTTGTTGCTATTGGCACTCCTCTGAGTGCCGATGGCGACGCTACGGGCGCAGGAAGAAAAAGCGGACGGCACGAACCGGGTGATAGTATCCAAACAGGATATGCGGATAACCGTTCTTTGTCCGCAAGGCGATACGCTCGCCGTTTTTCCCATCGCTTGCGGACGCAATTACGGCGACAAGCAGCAGGAATGGGATTTCCGGACACCGGAAGGGCATTTCGTGATAGAGTCCGTGGAAGATACCTCCCTTTGGCCGCGAGACTCGACGAGGCAAGAAACTCCCGGCGAGATATACGGCCCCCGCTTCTTCCGCTTGAAAACACCCGGCTTCACGGGCATCGGCATACACGGGACCGCCAACCCCCAAGTGATACCCGGACGGATAACGATGGGCTGCATACGCCTCAGCAATGAGGACCTGAAAGCCTTCTCCCGGCTGGTGGACGTAGATACAAGGGTGGATATCCTGCCGACAAAGGGAGAGAACGCGGCTCGCTTTCCAAGCTAGCCCGGGACGATGATTACTAACAACACTAAAAGGAATGGACATGAAAAGGTTAATCTTATTATTGATATGCGCGCTGTACGTAACGACGGCGGCGCAGGCGCAAATTTCTTTCTATGGTGAGTGGTGCCGGAAAGGGAGTGGCGAAAAGACCATCATGATCTTCGATATGAAGGAAAAGAAAGCCTACGTGATGAACGAGGCCCGGAAGACCTGCATGGTGATGGAGGAGATCGACAAGTTATCCACCAATAAGCTGGTGGGTTACGACTGGGAAGTGTCTCACTCTACCTCCCGAGAGTTTTTGGGCATGGAGGAGATAGACGGTAAGGAGTGTGCCCACTACTATGTCAAGAGCGAATCGATCTACAAGGATGGCGGCAAGGATGGCGCCGGCTATCACGAATGGATTTACTCGCCCATGAAGGTATCGAACTACAACGGCTGCATCGCCCACGACAATACGGTGTATGTGATGGACAGGACCATCGTGCTTCGCCGCGTCAAGATGGGGCCGCAACCGGCGCACCTCTTCCAAGTGCCCGAAGGTATCAAATGACTGTGATGCCTGCCGGCGGCCTGCTGGAGATGATGACGGGGAAATCGTGCGAGGAGAACACCCAAAAAGTGGACGAGACACGCGATGCCATCCAAAAATCCAATGAGCAGATCAAGGAGCAACTGAAAGAGGTCAACGACAAGAGCAAGAGCGACGAGGAACGGATGAAGGCCTTGCTCGAGATGCTGGGCGGACAGAAGAAGAAATAGAGAAAAATTATTCACTTTAAAATAACAACGATTATGAAAACGAACATTAGATTTCTAGTTATGATCGCCGTTTCCTTGCTGACGGTATTGGGAATGAGCGCGCAAGAACCTTTCTTCCTACATAAGGAAGGCGTGAAACTGACTTACGCCGACAAGGACAAGAAAGGAAAGATCAACAGTTACACGGAGACTACCGCTACAAAGGTGACGGGAGACGCGGACAACTGCACCGTTACCTACTCGATGATGGTGATGGACAATAAAAAAGAACCCGGTGCTCAAGCAACCGATGACACAGACATTCGAGGTGAAGAATGGCACGGTGACCTACGATCCCAAGTCGTTGGTAGGACAGATCATGGAGGGCATGCAAGTAACCGTGACCGGAACACCCTTCCAACTTCCCTCCAATGTCAAGGTAGGCGATACCTTCGGCGACTATACCATCACCTTGAACTTGGCCGGCATCAAGACCAATACGGAGGTGACGGGCGTGAAGGCCGTGGCCGAGGAAACCCTCGACGTGAACGGGACGAGTATCGACTGCGTCGTGATTGAGAACACTACCGTATCGAAAGTGATCGGTATCAAGCAGACCGCTATCCAGAAGATCTGGTATGGCCACGGCATTGGCCCTGTGAAGACAAACATGTATAACAAGAAGGGAAAACTGATGACAAGCCAAGAGCTAGTTTCAATAGAAGGATTGTAAACCATTAAAAACATACGTATCATGAAACAGACATTATTTACATTCATGTTCATCATAAGCCTCGTGCTTATGACGGCATGCGGAGGTTCGCCGGTAGATAAAGCCTTGGCAAAACTGGATGATGCCATTGAAAAGCTGGAGAAAAAAGGAGATAAGATGACCAAGGACGAGATGGATGCCATCATGAAAGACTTGGAGGAACCCGTTAGCGTATTGAACAAAACGATAGAAGACAACGAGGTGGGAGGTGTCACCAAGATCAAGATAATCGCCAAGGTGACGAAACTGACGGCGCTGGCACGAGGTCGGGATAAAGAATCTGGATATGGGAGATTTCTCGGATAAGGCGAAAGGAACTAAGAAAGAGTAAGGTGGTATGGGAGATATTTTAACAGGAATCGTAAAAGGCTTGTCCGGATTCATGCTGCAGGATGATCCCGACGTGAAGATATTCAATGCCCAGACCGAGATGAAAGAGTTCTCGGAAAGGGAGGGAAAGATCTATGCCCGTCTCGGACGGCAAGTATATGAGACGGATGGCGGCGAGAACTATCCGGAGATAAGGGCAGAGCTAGATTTACTCGCAGCCAACAAGCAGGCGGCGGAAAGCCGCCCTCGAACGTGCCGAGGCCGAGAACGTGCCCGCCGGGAAGCCGAGGAGCAGGAGCATAGCTGCCCCAATTGCGGGGCCTATAATCCGGAGGGAACCAACTTTTGCCAAGAGTGTGGAACCCGTTTGACGCAACCCGTGCAACAAGCGCCTGCGGCGAAACGTTTCTGCCCGAACTGCGGCACGGAAGTTATCGCCGGGCATCGTTTCTGCAGCGGTTGCGGAACAAAAATGGAATGATGTATAACAGTTACTTTAAAGAAAGGAGAAATCATGGCTTTTTGTACAAACTGCGGGACAAATGTCCCGGATGGCATAAAATTCTGTACCTCATGTGGTACGCCGATGTCGGTACAGGCACAACCGCAAGCCCCGCCACCGCCCCAGCAAACCTATGTGCAGCCGCAACCTGCGCCTCAGCCACTACCGCAGCAGGCTTATGCCCCGCCATCGCAACCGGCTTACGCACAACCTCAACCGGGATACGTGGCTCCGGCGGGCGATCCGAACGCTCCGCTTCCCCCGGGAAGCAAGTATGAACCGATCACGACGGTGGTATATCGGTATCTTCCTGTTGATGCTTCTTCCGTTGATCAATCTCATCCTACTCATTATCTGGCCCTGCGGAGGCTGCCAGAAGGTGAACAAGGCGAACTTCGCCCGTGCGATGCTGATCATGATGATAATCGGTTCGGTCTTGTCGTTGCTGATGTTCTTCGCCGTACGGATGCTGTTCGGTAGCGAGATAGACAGCTTGATGGAAGCTTTCGGAGATCTACTCAAATAATAACAATACTAAAATTAGGAGGAAACAAATTATGGCATTCTGTGGAAAATGTGGACAACAAGTGAATGAAGGCGTGAGATTTTGCCCGGCCTGCGGATCACCTATGCAAATAGTTGCCGCCGAACCGAACAGGCAACAGACACCTCCGCCGGTACAACCGACCGATGCGGAATCAATGGCTAAGCTACCGCCACGGCCGATGCCTTGAGCGACAAATTAAGTGGTATGAACAAGACCGCGGACCTGACCGACCAGTTCGATAAAGCCGATGTAGAGCAAAATAAGGTAATGGCTATCCTTGCTTATTTCGGGATTCTGGTATTGATCCCGATCCTTGCGGCCAAGGACTCGAAATTCGCCCGGTTCCATGCCAACCAAGGCTTGCTTTTATGCATCGCCATGTTTGGCTGGATCATAGCGGACTCCGTTCTGACCGCCCTCTTGCGGGCGATCCTATGGAGGGGATTGGGCTTATGGAGCATCTACTCTCTTTGCGGTACGGTATTGAACCTCGTTTACATCGTGTTTACGGTACTGGCAGTCATCGGTATCATTAACGCGCTGAACGGGCGAGCTAAGGAATTACCTATCATGGTAAATACCGTCTGTTGAAATAGCATAATAACCCATAAATGTATACTTTATGACAGCAAAAGAGATTTTCTTCAAGACCCTGCAATTCGGTTGGATAAAACTAGGATTAGGATTGCTGAATATATTGATAGCCGTGCTGCTCTTCGCTATCTTGATGGGCATATCGGTCCTGTTCAATAGCGACGGAGTGGTAGCGATCATGTTTTTCATCTGGTTGGGACTTATAGGGGTAGTGAATTTCTTCTTGAATCACTACATCGGTTATCTCGTAAAAGCCGGGCATGTGGCCGTGATCGCGATGGCGTATCAAACCGGCTATGTACCTGCCAAACCCTTCGAGATGGGAAAGACGATGGTAAAGGAACGTTTCGGTACATCCAACGTGTATTTTGCCTTGGATAAACTTGTGGCGGGTTCCATTAAACAGTTACAACGTACGTTGGGACGTGTTACGGACAGTTTGCTCGGGGCGCTCCCCGGAGCTGACGGGATAAAGAGCCTCACCAACATGTTTCTCGATATCTCGTTGGGGTATGTGGACGAGTGCTGCTTAGGTTACACCTTTTACCATCCGGCTCAAAACCCTTATAAATCGGCGGCAGATGGTGTCATTATCTATTTTCAGAACTGGAAGACGTTGCTCAAGGATGCGGCGAAGACAACGGGGATGGTCATCTTATCGTTCGTGGTGGTTACGTTGATTGCGTTTATCCTCTTCGGTGGATTGTTCCGCTTGTTCGGCTGGAGCGGTTTCATGGCTTTCATTATTTCATTGTTGTTCGCCTATACAGTAAAGTATGCCTTTATTGATAGCTGGATCTTGGTGAAAATGATGAGCAGCTATATGCAAGTAGCTCCCGCCACGCAAGTTACTTCGATCTGTATGGTAAGTTGAGCGGCTTGTCCGGTAAGTTCAAGGAGCTTTTCAAGAAAGGTAACGAGATGCCGCAACCGAATCCCACCGCTACTTCCGCAGCACAAGATCCTTTGCGACCGCAGATACCGGGACAGGTCTCAACGCCGGAAAGCCGCTTTTGCCCTCAATGCGGAATGCAATTAGCTCCGACCGCTACATTTTGCGGGAATTGCGGAGAAAGGTTATAGTTTTTAAGTTTAATCGTAAAAAATCAAGAATATGAAACGAGTATTATTTACATTGGTAGCCTGTTTAGTAGGTATTTCTTCATTGATGGCGCAATCATTCTCTCTTCCGGGGTATTTGTTTGGAAGATGTCCGGACTATAGTATTACCTATGACAAGAACGATGCGCAGGAACAGAAAGATGTTTATATATGCGATGGTAATAAAAGCGTGGTTCGTATAGACAGTTATAAATGGAACTCAAGTTCGTCTGATTGGGTATATGATGGCAAGACCGTGATGGAGAATGATAACCAAGGACGCACTTTGGTCGCTATCTCTTATTCGGCAGCCGACGTGGCAGGCGAGAAAACAGAATACACTTATACCGGAAATGGCTATGAGAAGTTCTCCGTCACTTCCTCCAGCTTTGAGGGAGGCGCATGGAAAGCCGAGGCGAAAGTGGATATAGAAGCCACTTTCAACAAAGATAAATATCCGGTCTCGATACTCATGACAGGTACGGCTGAGGGAGAGACGTTCAAGATGAAAATGGAGTGGTCTTACGATAAGAATGTCACGAAAACCTCGTCTTCCATTGATTTCGGTGGTAGTTGGATGCTTATGTCAGAAAGCAAGACGGAGATCGTGGACGCGGGAAACCCGATGATTTCGAAAAATTATCAGAAAATGTATTTCCCCGCTGAGACAAGCTGGGAATATTCAGGAAAGACACATGACTATTTCAATGGAACAACCTCTATCGCTCCTGTAGTAGAGGAGAACGAACTGAAACTTCATATTTATGGAGATGTGTTGGAAGTACAAGGAACGGAAAGCGGGATTTCTATTTATGCGATAACTGGAGGGAAAATGGCAGAGAGTAAGTCGAATCGTATTGACATCTCTCGCTTGCCAGCAGGAATCTATTTGCTAAATACAGCTAGAGGTTCTATAAAGTTTATTCATAAATAAGCAAAAGTAAGGTGCGCCTTACTGAATGTGTGAGGCGCACCTTTTTTATTTGAATCGTTTTACTGTCTATTAACTCAATCCCTCAATCATGCCATCCACGATATCGATCTTTCGGGCTTGCGGCTCTTTCGGGAGTCCCGGCATACGCATGATCTCGCCCATGACGACAACGATCATCTCGGCTCCGTTATTGATGATTACATCTCGTACTTTTAGTTCGAAATCTTTGGCGACCCCATAAGCTTTCGGATCGGAAGAGAATGAATATTGAGTCTTGGCGATACAGATCGGATAATGGGAAATACCCAAGCTTTCGATCTGACGCAATTTTTTATCGGCCAAAGTCGTATAAACAATCGAAGAGGCTCCGTATATCTTCTGGGCCACTTTTTGTACCTTCGTACGGATCGGATCATTCAGATCATATGTATATTGTAAAGGAGCGGAAGGATGATTTTCGATCGTATCAACCACTAAGCGGGCAAGTTCCGTACCCCCTTCACCTCCTTCAGAGAAAACGTTATTCATGGCGAATCCAACCCCTTTTTCCTTGCAATGCTCAGCCACTAAAGCGATCTCCTCGTCCGTATCGGTAGCGAAACGGTTGAAAGTCACGATTACTTGCTGTCCGAAGCTCTTCATATTCTCAATGTGTTTATCTAAGTTAGCGAATCCGTTCTTTAATCCTTCGATATTCGGTTCCTTGATTTCTTTTTCAGGAACGCCACCATGAAGTTTTAAGCTCTGGGCAGTCGCTACGATGACTGTCAGTTTCGGTGAAAGCCCCGCTTTTCTACATTTGATATTAAAGAATTTCTCCGCACCCAGATCAGCGCCGAAACCAGCCTCCGTAATCACATAATCTCCATAAGTAAGAGCCATTTGGGTGGCCAATATGGAATTACATCCATGGGCGATATTAGCGAAAGGACCTCCATGTACAAATGCGGGAGTATTCTCCGTTGTTTGTACTAGGTTCGGCAGTAATGCGTCTTTTAGCAATACGGTAATAGCTCCGGCTATGCCAAGATCATTTACCGTGAAAGGCTTATCTTCGTTTGTATAACCCAATAAAATATTTCCGACACGTCGTTTCAAATCCTCTATATCCGTAGCCAAGCAAAGGATCGCCATGATCTCTGAAGCGGGAGTGATGTCAAATCCGGTCTCGGTAGGGACACCGTTCGCCGAGCCGCCTAGACCCGATACGATGTTACGTAAGCTACGGTCGTTTACGTCAAGAACCCGTTTCCATTTGATCTCCTTTAACCCCTCGCAGGTGTTGCGAGTCTGATAAATATAGTTATCCAATAAAGCGGTAATCATATTGTGGGCGGAAGTAACCGCATGAAAATCCCCTGTAAAATGCAAGTTGATGTTTTCCATGGGAAGCACTTGGGCATATCCACCTCCGGCAGCACCACCTTTCATACCGAAACACGGGCCAAGAGACGGCTCACGTAAAGCGACCACCGCTTTCTTCCCTATTTTATTCAGCCTAAAGCTAGACCGATCGAAACCGTAGTCTTTCCGATTCCCGCTTTGGTGGGAGTGATAGCGGTCACTAAAATTAAATTATGCTGGTCCATTTGCTTTTTATCGATCAAATGGATAGGAACCTTGGCAATATACCTGCCATAATTTTGTACTTCCTCACGAGGGATACCTAACGTTGTCGCAACTTCCTTAATTTTACGCAAGTCTGTTTCTCTTGCTATCTCAATGTCCGATTTCATGTGCTTTATGTAAGTTTATATAGTTTGAACAAAGTAAATCTAATTTATTATAATAACAAAATGATACGGAACAAGGTTTTCCCCCTTTATGGAATAATAAGATTGTGTTATTTTGATATTTTTGTGCGAAGATGGCGATGATCTTGCTTTTTGTGATAGCTGTTAGGCTTGAAATTAAACTTTTTGTAAAGTGAACTTTGCAAAAATCATACGTTTTGCTTGTTGTACTTTTAAAGAATTATAAAATAGTCTTTAAAATTATTCATCTATGATAATTTGATTAATTTTGTGGTGTTACAACGATAAAAAGAAATCTAAAACGGCTTAGATGTGATGAATTGAAACAGATAAGAGATTGATAACATTAGCAATATAATATGTAAATTTAAGGTTATGTCAACAGTAAGATTTAGTCAGGTTACATTTGCTACTAAATCGTGGGTAGCAGAAGCATGGGAAAAGATGGTAGTGGAATTGTTTAGCGGCCGTGTCGTAGCGGAAGTCAAACAATTGGATGAAGTATGTGAATCAAAGTGGGAAGTAGAATTGAAGAAGCTTCAAAACGAGGTTCATTCTTTATGTCATCATGCGATCCATCAATTGCTCCCGATAGCCGGCTCTTATCAACAGGCATTACTGGATGACGTTGCCCAAGCCTATACAGTATACGCTCCGGAAGAAGCAGAATCTATCTTCAACCGGGGAAACCAAGCGATCGAGGATATCAAAGGACATGTATCGGGTATTCGCTACAACGCTTGTAAAATGCGTGAGGCGAACCGTAAAGTAAGCGAGTTGGAAGATATGCACGCAAAAGCGATCATGTACCATAATTCAGTGAAACCTTATATGGATACACTTCGTTTCCATATCGATCAGCTTAAGCATATATTGCATGTAGCGTAATAAGATGGGCTGTCCGGGTTTGGTTACTCTCCGGGCAGCCTTCTTCTTTTAGCGAGGTTGGATAATCAGTAGGGAGAAATAGGGGAAATCCTTGGAATGTATAGTGGCGATATCAGTAGTATAATATTCTTTTCTTGTTCCTACATTCTCGAAATAATGAAAAACCGCCTTATCCGCATACTGCCGGATACAAGTATGAATAGCCTCTTGGCAACCCGGTAATTTCATGATGACGATGATCATTCCATTTTCTATTTTTGCCGAAAGTTCATCGAACGACGCAGTCCCGGGGATTACGTTAATTTGCTCCTCTTGTTTTACGATATGTATCCCGGCCAAGGCACCTGCCGCTATAAATGCCGGAATTCCTGCGATTCGATCTACCGGGATTCCTGTTTCCTCGAATTTATCGTATACATATTGTATAGATGAATAAAAACCAGCGTCTCCCTCGGCGACGATCACGATTTGTTTCCCTTTCAAATATTCAGCTTGGGCATCCAGAAACAATTCGTTATAAGCGTTTAACGCATCTGTCCGTTCCTTACTCATTGGCAAAATAAACGGATGGATCAAGGATTCGTCTACCTCAATAGCTTTCAATATATCCGTCGCCCGAGATATGATTCCATGCTTGCCTTGTGTAGCAGGACAATAGATAATATCAGCCTTTTGTAATGTTTTAAGCCCTTTCAGCGTAATTAATTCCGGATCACCGGGACCTAATGAGACGAAGTGAATAGGATGATTCATGTGTATCTGTTTTTATTTGAAACGCAAAAGTCCTTAAAATTGCGGATGTATACAAATATTCTTACTACTTTTGTCGCTGTAATAGGCTCCGCTTATCTCTTTTTCCGGGAGGCGGATTAAAAGGGAACCGGGTGAGAATCCCGGACAGACCACGCTGCTGTGAACTTCTAAACATTCGGACAATACCTTGGCCACTGGTTTCGTAATCGGGAAGGCGTCCAGAATGGAAGTAAGTCAGAAGACCTGCCGGTTCATAAATAAATGTTGCTGTCCCGTGGAGCAGGACGAGAGTAACTGTCAATGATCAACTGTCAATTAAACAAGGATTATGAATAAGTTTATAGCGGGTGGATGCTTGCTTTTATCGGTATTGACTTTATCATGTACTTCAGGTATCCGTGAAAAAGGAGAAATAGGGAAGACGGCTTCCGTAGAGCAATCCGCATTCTCGCAAGAGCAGGTTAAGCCTTTATACGCCCAAGGATTCAAGCTTACCTATGCGGATCAATATGTCTTGGCTGATATTCAAGATCCTCAAAACGAGGAAAGCACCACGTTTCATTATGCGTTCGTAAAAAGAGGTTCGAAACCCACGGGGATTCCCGTTGATTATACGATGATAGAGCTTCCTATCCGAAGCGTTATCTGTATGACTTCCCTGCAATTATCGAATTTTATTAAATTGGGTGCCTTGGATAAGGTCGTTGGGATTACCAGTACACGGCATTTGTTCAATAAAGAGATGAACGAACGCCTGAAAGAAGGTAAAACCGCAAAGATCGGTATAGAGGGAAATTTCGATAACGAGGTTATCATGAGTATGAATCCTGATTTGATCCTTGTATCGCCATTCAAGCGGGGAGGCTATGAGACGCTGAAAGACGTGGGTATCCCCTTGATTCCCCATTTGGGTTATAAGGAGACTACGCCATTGGGACAAGCTGAATGGATCAAGTTCATAGGCTTGTTGTTAGGGGTAGAGAAAGAGGGCAATGAGCGTTTTGCCGCCATTGAGAAGAGGTATAATGAATTAAAGGAACTTACGGCGGATGGCAAGGTTAAAAAACGTCCGATCGTTTTTAGTGGCGAGTTACGAGGTGGAAACTGGTATGCCGTAGGAGGAAAGAGTTTCTTGGCACAGCTTTTCAAGGATGCCGGCGCTGATTATTTCTTGAAAGACGATGAGCGATCCGGTGGTGTTACATTAGACTTCGAGACGGTCTATAACCAAGCGGACGATGCTGATTTCTGGCGTATCGTGAATAGTTTCCCGGGAACGTTTAGCTATGAGGCATTGAAAGAGCAAGATCCTCGTTATGCGGATTTCCGTGCGTTCCGGGAGAAAGGGATTATCTATTGTAATATGAAGAACACGCCGTTTTATGAGAGTATGCCGACAGAACCGGAGATCGTCCTAGCGGATTTGCTTCATATCTTTCATCCGGATTTATTACCCGAGCATGAGCCGGTCTATTATTCTCGACTTAAATAAGGAACACTGATGAGACATTCAAATACCCTATGGATGCTGGCGATTGTCACGGCTATTTTTGTTCTAATCTTTTTGAATTTGGTGTTGGGGTCAGTCTCTATTCCTCTTCAATCGGTTTGGCATATTATCTGGAATTTAGGAAATGAGCCTATTACATGGCAGAATATTATCTGGAAATCCCGACTACCACAGGCATTGACAGCGTTGGTAGCGGGAGCAGGCTTATCTATCAGCGGCTTACAGATGCAAACCGTTTTCCGTAATCCATTGGCCGGACCTTCGGTCTTAGGTATCAGTTCGGGAGCGAGCATGGGTGTCGCTTTCGTGGTGTTGTTAAGCGGTAGTTTAGGGGGCGTTGCTTGAGTAAACTTGGTTTTATGGGGGAGATCGCCTTATCGATAGCGGCCGTGATCGGTTCCTTATCCGTGATGGCGCTGATCGTGTATGTTTCCCAAAAGGTAAAAGGAAATGTCACGTTGTTGATTATCGGTGTGATGATCGGTTACGTGGCAAACGCCGTGATCGGTGTACTTAAATTCTTTAGCGTCGAGGAGGATATCCGTGCATACGTGATTTGGGGATTGGGTAGTTTCGCCCGTGTTTCCGGTAATCAGATGACGTTGTTCGTGATTCTTATGACAGTCTTGATCCCTCTCTCGTTCCTGCTTATCAAGACCATGAACTTGATGCTTCTTGGGGATAGCTACGCACGCAATTTGGGACTTAATATCAAGCGGGCCCGTTTGTTGGTTATCACCTCGGCCGGGGTCCTTACGGCGATTGTCACGCTTATTGCGGACCTATTATCTTCTTGGGGCTAGCCGTTCCGCATTTATGCCGGGCCATATTTCAAACTTCCGACCATCGGATTTTAATGCCTGCGGTCTTATTCGCCGGTGCGGCGTTGGCGTTGATCTGTAATTTGATCGCCCGTATGCCGGGGTTCGAGGGAGCGTTACCTGTCAACTCGGTAACCGCTTTAGTAGGTGCTCCTGTAGTGGCCTCGGTATTATTTAGAAAACGAAAGAATGAATTGAACGAGTAAGATGAAACAAGATACGATTCATATTAACGGACTTTCGATCGGTTACCATTCTAAGAGTAGTACAAAGCTGGTAGCTAAAGGTATACACTCTACGATCTATAGTGGTGAATTAACCTGTTTGCTGGGTGCTAACGGGGTGGGGAAGTCTACTTTATTGCGCACGTTATCGGCTTTCCAACCTAAATTAGATGGGGAAATATTGGTCCTAGGAAAAGATATAGATGCTTATTCCGATAAGGAATTGAGCACCACGATCGGTGTCGTGCTGACCGATAAATGTGAGATCCGGAATATGTTGGTACGGGAATTGGTCGGGATGGGACGTAGCCCGTATACCGGCTTCTGGGGCAAGTTGAGCAAGGATGATAAGCGGATCGTGCAAGAATCCATCGCCCTTGTCCGCATTGAGGAACTAGCATCCCGCATGGTCCATACCTTATCAGATGGAGAACGCCAGAAAGTGATGATAGCTAAGGCGCTCGCTCAGGAGACTCCGGTTATTTACTTGGATGAACCTACCGCATTCCTTGATTTTCCCAGCAAGGTAGAGATTATGCAATTACTCCATCGTCTAACTCGGAAAACGAATAAGACGATATTTATGTCCACTCACGATTTGGAGCTGGCTCTCCAGATATCGGATAAGATCTGGTTAATGGACAAAGCGAATGGTATCTCTACCGGTACCCCCGAGGATTTGGCTTTGAGTGGTCATCTAAGTAATTTCTTCGCCCGGAAAGGGATTGTTTTCGATAAGGATACCGGATTATTCCGTATAGATAATCAATTTTCCCGACAGATCCGCCTCGTTGGACATGGCCAGAAATACGCTATGGTGCGTAAAGCGCTCCAGCGAAACGGAATTTTGGCGAATCGGGAAGTGGAATCGAATATCTGGATTGAGACTGGCGATTTAAAGACCACCCACTTTATCATCCATGAGACTTCCGGCGGTACCTATATCACCCAAACGATAGAAGAATTACTTGCCTATTTTGATACTGAAAAATCATAACTATGAAATTTTCAATTCATAACTATGTTTTTCTTCATTCATAGTTATGAATTTTTTCCATTTACATCCATTGTTTTAAAGTAAGCTAGCTTCGTCGACTTTCCTGTAATTGCTTGAAAGATACATACAACTTTAATTCCACCATTCCTGTCACTCCTACGGCTGTGTGGAGTACAGGTGTTGTATATACCAACACATCTTCTCGCTTTTCAATTTCAGTTTGATCAAATGGTCCGGGAACAGCCACCCCTAATACTTGTCTGCCTTTCGTAGGGAATGGCTACAGACAAGAAGAATAAGCTTCCCATACAGATAATTTTTCTTGTTCCCATATAATTATTATTTAAAAGTTTTTATTGAAAAAATAGCGGTTATTTGGGGTGTAGACTGTATCAATTCCACAGATATAATAACCAATTTCATCGGACGGTGAGAAACGTATGAAAGAAAAGGTTATCTTTGCAATCGAAGCCAAATACAATTGAAGATGAATGAGATAAAGAGAATAGACACTGTGCAGCAATACAACGATTATTTCGGTATGGAACGTTGCATCCGCTGGTTACGGTTATCGATGCGCGAGAGGCTAATCCGGTACATTTCTGTCCGAAACTCTATAATTTGTATGCTATCTTGATGAAAGACCCGGACTGTGGTACTCTCAAATATGGTCGTAGCATCTATGACTATCAGCAAGGCACGATGCTTTTTCTCGCTCCGGGGCAGGTCATGGGGTCTGACGATGACGGTCAGTTGCATCAACCCGGTGGATGGCTGCTCGCTTTTCATCCCGAACTGGTACGTAACACTCCGTTAGCCCAATTCATCAAAAACTATAGTTTCTTCTCCTATTCCGCCAATGAAGCACTCCACTTGTCTGAACAGGAAAGGCGAACCATTATTGACTGCATGTGCAAAATCAGAGAAGAATTGCTCCATCCCATAGACAAGCATACGAAATCACTGATTACAGACAATATAAAACTCCTACTTGATTATTGTGAGCGGTTCTATGACCGTCAATTCGAAACGCGGGAGAATGTGAATCTTGACATCTTAGCCCGATTTGAGCAAACGCTGGATGATTATCTTGCATCCAATCTTCCCATAAGAAAAGGTACGAAAGAGCGTGTATTCGATGCCAACAAATCCATCAGCGAGATATCCTACGAATTGGGATTTCCATATCCGCAACATTTCAGCCGTTGGTTCAAGAAAATGGTTGGGGTTACACCTAATGAATATAGACAAAATCGAAACAATTAGACATTTAAACCACGGATCGTAATATTGCGATCACGGTTTAGTCAATCATAAAGGCACGGACATAACGGCAAGATGTCTGCGCCTTCGTATTTCCTAGTCCTTATCAATTCAACGTCATGTAACAATATGAAGTTTGCATGTATGGATCTTTACACGGTTCCCCCCGTCGGGAATCGTGCTACCTCGTGCGTGCCGTTTCGGACAGTAAGTCCTAAATGTTAAATGAGTAGTGAGATGTAAAGAGACAAACGGTAAAATAAACGATAATGTAAAATGAATCGAAAAACAGAAGTGATTGAGAATAAAGAAGTATGGAGAAAAAATGTCTCTTTCTTACGCAGAAAGAGACAACTCTCAGAATGACGGATAAATAGTATAAATTCTATCTTGGGGTGACTTGGTGACCGATTACAATATCTATCAAGATTATCATTATAAGCTGACGGTGAATATCGCCGGCCCTAATAGTGCCGACCTCCGTGTAACGATAACAAACGGCAACGTGGCTGTCTTTGATGATGTGACAATGTCGAGAATACCGTTAATTTTGGTGAAGAGAAATAGTATCCATTCTAAGGGCTGTGCAGGAATGCCTTGACGAATCTACCTTGGCATTCCTGCATGAACTATCTTAAATAAATGAGAATAACTTAGAGGCAATCGAGGAAATGAGCTTCTTGCATTTCTTGCCGATTGTCTCTTAAAGCCATCACCTTATTTTTACTTCTTTGTCGGGTGGAAGAGCTGCGAACCAAATTGTTCAACATATTATCGGAGGCCCTGTCTATTTTAGATACTGATATCCGGCCAAGATAGATCTCGATAGTCCGTAGGGACATATGTCCTAAGGATTGGCTGATAATGCCGATTTCCGAATTCGCCTCCAGCATCATGGAAGCCCAGCTATGCCGCATCACATAGGTAGTGAATGGCTGTTCGAAGTGTAATTGCTCTCCCATTTTCTTTAAGTGGCGGTTCACTCTCCGAAGCGCGGACTGAGCCGTGACTTCTCCCTCTCCGCTGATTTTCTCGTGTAAGAAAGGGAATATCCACGGGTTATTGAAACGCCGATAAGAGAATATGATGTTCTTTATCTCGGGGGTGATCTTTACTTGCATCGCTACGCCAGTCTTGCTACGTACGTAGTGGATATAATCATCGTTTATATTGCTGTGTCGCAGATTAAAGACATCCACGAAGCACATACCTCTAGCGTAAAATAAGAAAAGAGCCAAGTGAAGGGCCGTACAGGCGTATGGGTTTTTGGGCCGCTCAAGAGTCGCCAGATTTTGTAGGTCGAGACTTGGCAAAGCCCTTTTCCGGGTGGGTGGGACCTTTATCTGCAGGCCAGAGAACGGGCTTTCTCTCGGAACATCCATTTGTTTATCTTGGGCGATCTTGTTGTACATTGTCTTTAGATTACGAATGTAGAAGTCCAAACTACCCGGTTTCAAGGGAGCCTGTTTCCCGTCTTCCCCTTGCATCAACCATAAAAGATAGTGATGAAGAAAATCGGTCGTTAAGTCGGCAAATATAAATTCCATTACCCTCGGACCTAAAAAGGTGGATAATTTATTCCATGCGCTTCGATAATTCCCAGCGGTTCTTCCTTTCCCCTCATCGATTTTACTATTGATCAATTCTTCTATACATTCCTGTAGCAAAGGAGAGTTGTCTGTTGTTTCTATATTCATATGATTACTATTTATGGATATAGAATAACGAAAATAGAAAAGATTGGTTTTATCAAAACCTCCCCTTACCAATTGTGGTAGAGGAGGCTTTATTTTATTTATAGTTTATTTGAAAGCTTTCTCACTAATTCCGTCTCCATCGAGCCTCAATCGCTCCATATAATCCGGAACGGTACGGCCTAACGCTTTATCTACGTATAGTTTAGCCAAGTATTGAGCGAGCATGAAGCCGTGACCTTGCAAACCGACGAATAGTCCGTTATCCGGATCGATAATGTAGCGAGGCTCTACATAATAACCGGACCATGTGGCTTGTATGGGTACTGTGGCTAACGATGGAATCCAATCACAGAACACCTCGGAGATGATCTCCATGAAACGACGGGTATTAAACTTCAACTCATCAAAGTTGCTGATCTCCGCTTTAGCGTCGACAGCGGGGGAGGCGCAAGCGATAATCTGTCCGGTCTCGGCGAATTGCTGACCGTAGACAGCGGAGAAGTCGTTACGTTTCCGGCGGTCTATCAACATATCGAGGATATCCCCGTCTTTACCCAGATTCGGTAGGCGATGGGTAATCAACGCTTGGTGCTTGACCGGATAGAGGCCGGTGTAAAGGCCTAGCATGCGGGCGAAACGCTCGGCGCTATAACCGAGGGCGTTCACGAAATGATCACATTCGTATTCGATGTATCGCTTATCATGCGTATATAATAAGACGTGATATTTTCCACCGTTTTTGTGTACTTCCACTAGGTGTGTGTCTTCCAAACCTCACCTTGCCGCTCTTTGCCTTTGTTTCGTATAAAGTCTATCACACGCCCCGGGGTAGCTTGCCAACAATGCTGGGAGATTTGTGCGGCGAAATAGGTGTTTTGGTTCGTGTTGAAGTAGGGAGACACCTCTTTCTGGAAGTCTTTCTTGTCGATCAAATAAGCGTTGGACCAACCGCAGGAACGTTCCAGATCATTGTAGGTAGCCTCGTCGTGGGCGAACGTGATATAGCGTATCTCACGGTAATGGATATCGTATTCTTTTTGTGTCTCCTCGAATATCGTTTGGTTATTACGGGCGATCTCCGCTAATTCGGGGATCGAGAACGCTGGACGACCACCACCGATATTACGCATGATGATCCTCGATCCGCATTAATAAGCACGGTCTTTTTACCGGCTTCCGCAAAATAACGGAACAATGCGCTACCACCTATACCTCCGCCGGCATTAAGACTTCCGTCTTACGAACCTGCTTTCCAGAATCTACTTTATAGGTATCCGCTATCTGACGCTGTGGATACATTTCCCCTAGGACGAAGCGAGTAGATAGGGGAGCACGGGGGGTAGCGTCGCCTACCAGTTCGATACCTTTTTCCCTTAGTTTCATGCGTAGGCGGGGTATGCAGCGTTTCCACGGCATGGCCCCATTCCTAGGCGGGTGATATGTTTTACCTCGTCGACGGAGATATATTTACGATCCCCAATGGCGGAAAGTAGCTCGTCCAAAGATACGTCCTCGCAATGGCAAACATAGGTCTCCGACTCACACTCCGGCTCTTGCTTGAAGTCGATCTCCTCCGGATAGTTTTCTTTTACGATGAATCCTGTGATATTCAATAAGGCATCGTTTTCCATTCCTGCCGCTTTCACACGGGCCACGTTTGTTTTTGTCGGCTTCTTTAATACTTTCTCAATGATACCTTCGCCTTGTTTCTTCCCGTTATCATCGACAAGCCACACCTCGGCACCTACTTCTACCTCGTATTCTACCGGTAAGAATAAGTTTTGCTTCCGGGTATCGTAGCCGAAAATAGCCAGCCCCGGACAATGGGATACGCATTGCATACAGCCGGTACATTTTTCGTAATCGATCTCGGGCGTTACGCTGGTGGAGCTTTTGGTGATTGCCTTTTGAGGACAAGCGAAAGAGCAAGGGTTACAAGCGAAACCGTATAAGCAATCCAAGCGAACGAAAGGGCGTTGGGCTTGACGCTCGGGAGTGGGCCTTGGGGACTCTTCCTTGATGCGGATCGGATGTTGCTGGGAGTCGATGTATTCCTTAGATATTTGTAAGTAATCGTTGTAGTTGAAACGTACGCCTAGCTCTTGGGCGATCTCATAAGCGGCTTGCTTTCCTCTTAGTACGGCGGTAGTACCTTCTCCGATTCGTACGGCATCACCTACGCCGGCACAACGTTTTCCAAATGTATATTGGCCTTTGGTTAGCAATTGGTTGTCGGGAATCAATCCTGTACATATATTAATAACATCAATACCATCAATCACTTTCTCTGTTCCCGGGATTGGCTTGAAGTTCTCGCATTCGCAGACAACCGCGCCGGTGATACCTGTCCGATCCTGGTTTGGAATGGCTTTCAAAAGCATATGAGAGGTATAAATAGGTATGCCAAGGCGGCGAATTCGATTCGCTTGTACCGGAAATCCACCTTCATGGGGCATCGCCTCTAAAATAGCCTTGACTTTCGCTCCGGCTTGCATCAATTGGTAAGACGTTAGGTAACCTATATTACCGGCGCCTACTGTCAATATGTTTTTGCCGAGTAACGTGAATTCAGCGTTCATCATTTTCTGTACGACTGCCGCTGTATAAACTCCGGCACATCATCATTCTCGAAGGTCGGCATAAAAGGAACCGCACCAGTAGCGACTATCAAGGCTTGAGCTTCTACATAGAAATTTTTATGGTTAAGCATGTCTTTTACGGCGATACGCTTATTTTGTAGGATATCCCAGACCGTAGAATGTAAGAAAATACCAGAGTGGTCGTCTCCGGCTAAAGTTTTCGCTATATCGAAACCACGCATACCGCCAAAGCGCCGCTCTTTCTCGAAAAAGAAAAATGCATGGGTTTGCATCAAGAATTGACCGCCAATCTTATCATTGCTATCGATTACGATGCTGTTCAAGCCTAGTTCTTTTAAGGTTTCCCTACAAGCTAATCCAGCGGGGCCGGCACCAATGATGGCCACATCTGTTCGATAGATCTCTACCGGTTCTTCTCTGGGCTCTATCTGGGAATCTGTCGTATAATTCTGTACTGTTATTTCCGATACTTCCTTTACATTGTCTACTTTCGTAATACAGATACGCTTTACTTCTCCGTCTACCAGCATTTCGCAGGCGCCACATTTACCGATACCGCAATTCAGCGAACGATTGCGGCCATTTACGCTATGACTGTGTACTGGATAGCCGGCCTGATGTAAGGCGGCGGCGATGGTAAAACCCTTCATTCCCGTTACGGGTTTGCCATTGAATAAAAAAGTGTGTTCTCCCTCTTGTGGAATTGTTAAAATAGGATGATTAACGATTCTTTCCATAATTGCTATTGATTTAATTGGGCTAAAATTACGGATATAATTGAATAAATGTCCTAATTTTACTTGAAATCTATTCATAAAAAAGCGATTATCCCTAAATATTTAGGAGTAATCGCCGTGTTTTACTTGAAATTTGTCGTTTTGGGTAACCGCTCCACCAACCATAGCGTCGGAAGCGCTTTCATCTAATGTTAATCCTAGTGCGCTAACGATAGGAACCGTTAGAAAAGTGTTCCTCATCCGCTTCCGCATTCATCCGGAAGGCAAAGAGCATTATCATAAACAATAATATAGAAAGTAACTTCTTAATCATGCCTCAAACCGATCAATCATCATTTTTATCTTTGTTTGTAAAACAATTTGCAGCTTGAAATGTTTTATATTCAAACAGTCGATAAAAAGAAAAGCTCTCAGCCTAAAAGAAATTACTGGTGAACCTTTTCAAACAATCTTCTGTTATACTATAAAATGACTCAGAAGTCACCTTGATAGTAGTCATCGTATAATAATTTGTTAGTAGTATTTGTTTTTTCATATAAGTAGAGTTTGTTATTTGTTTGGTCCGCATGTAGCTGTGAAGCTGGATGCGGATTTTTATTTGTTTCCGCATGGAATCTCTATATTTGTCCCAATAACCGTATGCAATGAGCGTCTACCACTTTTCAGGTAGGCGTTCTTTTTTTCTTCTATTCCCATTCTCCCTTCCAAATGGGAGATCATTGTACTTCGACACTACACTGGCGATTCAAGTCCAGATTTTTTAATTAGCTTGAGAAAGAGACTGTTTTTTGAATTTCGCTATTCATTTATTGTTTATCAATAAATATTTATTACATTTGCAACGTCGTTTAAAATTAACATCATATGTCATGAAAAGAATTTCAACAGCATTTCTTCAAACAGTTATTGTTCTTATCGGTATTGTGGCACTTATTATTTTGATTTGGTTTCCCTTAACTGAGGGACGAGCCACACACCTAGATTTATTTAGTACTTACGCTGATCCATTTATCTTATATGGATATGGAGCGTCAATCGCTTTTTTTGTTGCGTTGTACAATGCTTTTAGGTTGCTCGGTTATATTGGGCAAAATAAAGTGTTTTCAACAAACTCTGTAAAGACTTTGAAGAACATAAAGTATTGTGCGATCTTACTAAGTATTTTAATCGTGGTGGCAGGACTATTTATAAGGTTGACCCATAATACAGAAGATGACCCCGCAGGTTTTCTTGCCATTTGTATCGTAACTACTTTTGTCGCTATCGTAGTTGCGACAGCCGTGGCTGTATTTGAAAAATTATTGCAAAATGCGATAGATATGAAATCAGAGAATGACTTAACAGTTTAATTATGCCTATTATTGTAAACTTAGATGTAATGATGGCAAAGCGGAAGATTTCTTTGAACGAACTTTCTGAAAGAGTTGGTTTGACATTATCTAACCTTTCTATCTTAAAAACGGGAAAGGCGAAAGCAATTCGTTTTAGTACCCTAGAGGCAATTTGTAGAGCATTAGACTGTCAGCCAAGCGACATTTTGGAATATGTAAATGATGAGAAAAAAACAACATAAGGAATCAACACTTTGATGCGGTTCAGTCTGCTTATTAGTATAATACAACTTTATGTAGTGCCTAACTCTTGTAAGAGTTTGTTATTTTTGATCCGCATGTAACAGTGACGCTGGATGCGGACTTTTATTTTCTGTTTTATTTTGGCTATTGAAATTCATCAAAAGCATAAACATTATGATCTTTAATCTGGTTGTAATAATATAAGGTATTAGTTTAAGGCAATATATCCACTTCCGCTTCACCTGTGAAGGCCGAGCGGTTTGGTTTTCTAACTTTACTTCATGGCGTTTAAATCCTGTTCATGCAAGACTTAAGCGCCATTTTTCTGTACTTTCCCTTGAAAACTTTATGGGATCTACTCGGTATCTTTATTTTCAGTTTCTAGTTCCTTGATCTCTTTATTCAGAAAGACAGACAGAACTGTTCTCAGCACGACTATTCCACCTAAAATGGCCAATTCATTAAGTGTTGGCTCCAATACTGTTTTTAAGATATCTGACGCTATCAAAAATTCTAGTCCGAGAAGTAAGTATGTACCGAATACAGCTCTTAGTTTTCTTATGTTAGTAATGGAATAATTACCAGTAAGTCGCTTAAGCTCATTTCTGAAAAATGAGATGACTCCGATTAATGCACCATAGGTGACAATCAGAAGGCTTGTCACACTTATTATTGTCGCTAAGGTATTTAAAAAACCAGTAAGCATAAATAGACCATTTTATAACCATAACATAAAAGGCCTATAGAATGTTTGTTGGAAGGCCCGCAGGTATGGTAGGTTTTCGGACTCACACTTTTACCCGTATAGGATCAATCATGGATAAAAAACAACCTGATAATACAAAACTTGTAATAAGATGAGTGTTCTTAAAGTGAGTAATTATCTTTTAGAAAAAATGGATTATTTGTCACGTATAAAAAGTGATAATTCAAGTAAGATACTAAAGTATATAGAGTCTTTTGTCTGGATGATAAATCATGCGGGTAACCGTAGGCTAAGTTATGTCTCTGATAAAGATTATGAATTGATGCAAAAATTATTTGCGATTATTTATAGGAATAGTATTGTCCATTGAGTAGAATCGAAAGTCTTTTTTAACTTTAGGCTAAATCAAAAGAATTTAGCCTAAAGTCATTGATAGTGTCGTAGAATCTTTAATGATTACAAACCTTTGTAATATCTACCGTGAAACCATTTTCGACAGGCATGAATTTCCCCTTTTGTTTCAGAAATACGATTAACTCATCCGCATCCATATTTTCCGCCGAACAAGTATAGAAACGCTGATCCTCACCAAAAGTCTTAACGATCGCTTCTTTTAAAGAAGCTTCTGAATAACTATTACCCTCCATCATATGAAGGACTTCGTGTGCATGTAACTGTTCCATAAATCAAATTACTTAATTATCGGATACAAAAATAAGGGGTTTATCCATATAAAGGTGTAACAAATGTGACATCCTTTCAACTTTAGGCTTTTCTAAACAAAAATTAATCAAACCTGTTTAATGATAGGACGTCTTATTTTTTAATAACTAAAATATATCACAATATGAAACGTATATTCTTCATGACATTGTTTGTCGCATTAACGACAATCACATATGGTCAAACGGATGATAAAGGATATGAGGAAGGCAAATGGGTACTGAAAGGTGTGACAGGTTTGAACTTGTCGCAAACGGCGATGTCGAATTGGTCGGCTGGCGGTGAGAACTCTGTTGCCGGAAATGCGTATCTGAATGGGGCATTAACACATAAAACCGGTGACTGGTTATGGGTAACCAATCTCGCTCTCGATTACGGATTATCAAAGACTAAATCGCAGGGAATGAGGAAAAGTACCGATAATATAACCCTGTCTACCCAATTAGGATATTCCACCAATAATGTATGGTATTATACGTTGATGGGAGATTTAAACACCCAGTTTGCCAAAGGATATAATTATCCGGATAAGACACATTATATATCGAACTTCTTTGCGCCGGCGTATTCGAATATCTCCGTAGGTATGGAATATCGTCCCAAAAGCAATTACTCGGTTTATCTTTCTCCGGCTTCCACGAAGATGACTTTCGTGGAGGATGATTACCTTTCTGAGTTAGGAGCTTTCGGGGTCGATCCGGGAGATCGCTTCAGAATGGAATGGGGAGCTTACCTGAAAGCTCGTGCGGAATTAACCGTGATGGAAAACGTGAACTTGATTACGACTGCGGACTTTTTCACTCCTTATAGCGATCAATTCGGAAATATCGATGTCAATTGGGATGTATTGATAAGCATGAAGATTAATAAATTCCTGTCCGCTACACTCAATACGACGCTTAAATATGATAACGACGTGAAAACTTTTGAGGATAATGGAGAGAAACGGGGGGCGAAGGTCCAGTTCAAGGAAATATTAGGCATAGGTGTCGCCTATAATTTTTAAGTGGCATTTACTTGCAGAAAATTCATAGTTATGACTACTTTCACTCATAGCTATGAATTTTTTTATAACTATGACTTTTTCTTGTAGTAATGATAACGCTCCAACACTTCCCGCACGTAATTATATGTTTCTGAGCCACGCAAGTATCCATGCTTGCAAACAGGATCGTTATAATACTCGGGATCATTTTTCAAACGAATATATTCCGCTACATTATTATCCCATTTATTGGGATCTTTTCCATATTTTCGGGCCAATCGCTGCGCATCGTAAATATGTCCGATCCCAGCGTTGTAAGCCGCTAGGGTAAACTTGACTTTTTCTTCAGGATCCGTAATCTCAGAAAAACCTTGACGGAAGCGCCGTAAACAATCTACTCCCGTACGGATTCCCGTATCCGGATCTTTCAATTCATGCGGGGTGACACCTAATGCCTTCGCCGTATTTGGCATGATTCCCATAAGCCCCTCGGCACCGGCCCACGATACAACCGTAGGATTGAAATGAGACTCTTGATAGGAAATAGACGCCAGCAGCTGCCAATCCCATCCGATGTTTTTCGCATGTTTCTTGAATAAAGGGTCATACGGGGAAATATGTCCATTCTTTACCTCCGGAATATCTGCGGTAAAAGGTCGCTTGCTTAATTCAAAGTACCGCTTAGTAACTGCCTTGAAAGAATGTTTACCCGTTTTATCAGAAGCCCATTCATCGATGGCCTTCGCCAAGTCCGGACTACTTTTCCTTACCACCCATGAAGAACGTTGGGGAAAACTAACCTTTAGGTCGACATTGATATTCCAATAATAAGTCTTGTTTAGGCGGGCGGTGTTATCATCGCTGATCGTATAGGGAATTTCGCCCAAGGAGACCATCTCGATAAGATCTTCGGTAGCAATGGAGTCATTTTCCACTTTTTGGATATGGATTCCTCCGCCGAGTTCCTCATCCAAGTTCTTCAGTCGTTCGGAGTATTTGGTGTTAGGCTTTACGTAAACATTCTTATCGATTAATTGAGTGACATCGGTAAGAAGCTTATCGCCTTTATTGGCCCGTTGTATCAATACTTGACTGGAGATATCCTCCCGGCCGCAATAAATGACCTCTTGTTTCAGCTTGTTATTGATTGGGATAGGTAGGCTACAACATCGGCCTCACCGGCTTCAAGCATCTCGATCAGGCGGGCAGGATTCTCGGCGACCTTGATGTTTAATTTCAAACCTTGGCTCTTGGCAAAATCGTTTATCAGATCGTATTCGTAACCCATGGGTTGCATCTTATATTGGAAGTAGGAGGTAGAACTGTATAAAGTCACCGCCGTGATCTCGCCTTCCGCTTTCAGTTGCGGTAAATCCACGAAAACGGAAACGTCCTCTTTCTCCTCTTGTTTGTTACCGTTGCAACCATACAAGAAGAACAAAAAGAGCAGAAAGGGGACGTATTTCCTATACATTATATTATATGTTTATTTTTTCTCAAGCAAAACCACGTTCTCCACATGATGTGTATGAGGAAACATATCGACGGACGGACTTTCTTGACGGAGTATTTCACGCTCAACAAACTCAAGTCGCGGGCTTGCGTAGCAGGATTGCAGCTAACGTAAACGATACGTTCCGGCTCGGCGAAGAGAATAGTGTTGATCACATCATCATGCATACCGGCACGTGGTGGATCGGTAATAATAACATCCGGACGTCCGTGTTGGTTTATGAAATCCTGCGTAAGGATATCTTTCATATCACCGGCATAAAAAAGCGTGTTCTCTATATGGTTCAAGGCGGAATTCACTTTTGCGTCCTCGATAGCCTCCGGTACGTATTCGATGCCGATAACCTTCTTTGCTTGACGAGAGACGAAATTAGCGATCGTACCTGTCCCGGTATATAAATCGTACACCATCTCATTTCCGGTAAGACCCGCAAATTCTCTAGCCACTTTATATAGATTATAAGCCTGTTCACTGTTTGTCTGATAGAAAGACTTAGGACCTACCTTGAATTGAAGCCCCTCCATCTCCTCGATGATATGGTCTTTTCCCTTGAATACGAGAACTTCTTGGTCGGTGATCGTGTCATTACATTTGCCGTTGATGACGTACATCAAGGACGTGATTTCCGGGAATCGTTCCGCCAGATGAGATAATAACGCTTCCCTGCGCTCTACATCCTCATGGAAGAAAACCAATACGACCATCAAATCCCCAGTGGATGCCGTACGGATCATCAACGTACGAACGAATCCCTCTTGGTTCCGTAAATCGAAGAAAGGATATCCCTCATGAGATAGGCAATATTCCTTGACGCAAAGACGGATCTTGTTCGATATATCATCTTGCAACCAACATTTATGGATGTCCAATACCTTATCGAACATCCCCGGTATATGAAACCCGACACCATTCATGCAATCGAAAGAAGCACCGGACTGGATCTCTTCCTCCGTAAGCCATTTCTTGTTTGAGAAAGTAAACTCAAGCTTGTTCCGGTAGAAAGTCGTGCGCTCGGAACCTAAGATCGGAAGTTTCTCTTCCATTTCGACTTTCCCGATGCGGGTAAGATTATCGTAGACCTGTTTTTGCTTATAGTAAAGTTGTTCCTCATAGGGAAGATGTTGCCACTTGCAACCTCCACAGACACCGAAGTGCTCACAAAACGGCTCCGCACGTTTGGCCGAGTACTCATGGAAATATACAGGTTTCCCCTCCGCATAACTATTCTTCTTACGGGTCAGTTGAATATCAACCACGTCTCCCGGAGCGACGAAGGGTACAAATACCACCATATCGTTCACTCTCGCGATAGCCTTGCCCTCGGCGGCTACGTCCGTAATGGTTACCTTCTCTAATGTAGGCAACTGTTTTTTCTTTCTTGCCAATGTCGTTCAGTTTAAAAATTCTTCTCGCGAAAATACTTACAATTCCGCTAAGAACAAAGGGTTCATCATTAATACGTAGAGACATGATTCCCCGAGGATAGATTTGTTTAATATGTATCTATCTGTCAATATATTACAGTTTTTCTGATTTTCTTCTTATCGAAACTTTAGTTTTACCTAAGAGAAACAAAAGTTTCAGCCTATTGAAACTAAGTTTCTTCAGCAAGAAACTAGCGTTTTATATAAGCGAAACTAAAGTTCTTTCAGTAGGAAACTACAGCGCATCCCATAGTATCAAACTTCCGCACGCAAATGTAAGTATTTACTCGACATGAATGGTAAAGAATAGTTGTAAAACATGTAAAAATCTTTAACGCTATTCGTGCTTGCAAAGTAGAAATAGCATATATTTGCAGCATTGCAAAGTTGAGATAGCAATATAACAGTTGAAATCAACAAAACTAGAATCTAAATTCAATACTGTCGAATATGGAAAGAAAAAGAGTTTACACGTTCGGAAATGGAAAAGCCGAAGGTAAGGCAGATATGAGAAATCTGCTGGGTGGTAAAGGCGCTAACCTTGCCGAGATGAATCTGATTGGTGTACCGGTTCCTCCGGGATTCACGATTACAACAGAAGTTTGTATAGAGTATTACGAGTTAGGCAAAGATAAAGTCGTAGAGTTGCTGAAAGCGGATGTTGAGAAGGCGATCGCTAATATCGAAACGTTGATGAACTCTAAGTTCGGTGATGTTGCCAATCCTCTGTTAGTTTCAGTTCGCTCCGGTGCCCGTGCGTCCATGCCGGGTATGATGGATACGATATTGAACCTTGGCTTGAACGACGAGGTAGTGGAAGGATTGTCTCGTAAGACGGGCAACGCTCGTTTCGCTTGGGATTCCTATCGTCGTTTTGTTCAAATGTACGGAGATGTCGTATTAGGCATGAAACCGACAAGCAAAGAGGATATCGATCCGTTTGAGGCGATCATCGAGGAAGTAAAGAAAGCGAAAGGCGTTAAGTTAGATAACGAGCTTGACGTTGAAGATTTGAAAACATTGGTCTCTAAATTTAAGGCAGCCGTTAAGGCCCAGACCGGACAGGATTTCCCGACTTGCGCTTATGAACAATTGTGGGGCGCTATCTGTGCCGTGTTCAATAGCTGGATGAATGAGCGTGCTATCCTGTATCGTAAGATGGAAGGTATTCCAGACGAGTGGGGAACGGCGGTTAGCGTACAAGCCATGGTATTCGGTAATATGGGCGATACTTCCGCTACAGGCGTTTGTTTCTCTCGTGACGCGGGTAATGGTGAGGACTTGTTTAATGGCGAGTACTTGATTAACGCTCAAGGTGAGGATGTTGTAGCAGGTATCCGTACCCCGCAACAGATCACGAAGATCGGTTCACAACGTTGGCTGAACGTGCCGGAATCTCAGAAGAAGAACGTATCGCTAAATATCCGTCCATGGAAGAAGCCATGCCGGAAATCTATAAGCAATTAGACGCTATCCAAGAGAAATTGGAAGATCATTATCGGGATATGCAAGATATGGAATTTACCGTACAAGAGGGTAAACTTTGGTTCTTGCAAACCCGTAACGGTAAACGTACCGGTGCCGCTATGGTGAAAATCGCAATCGACTTATTGCATCAAGGTATGATCGATGAGAAAACAGCGTTGAACCGTATCGAGCCGAATAAATTAGATGAGTTGCTTCACCCTGTATTCGATAAAAAAGCCGAGAAACTGGCGAAAGTATGGGTAAAAGGTTTGCCGGCTTCACCGGGTGCCGCTACCGGACAGATCGTATTCTTCGCTGATGATGCCGCTAAATGGCATGCCGATGGCAAAAAGGTTGTCATGGTCCGTATTGAGACTTCTCCGGAAGACTTGGCCGGTATGCTGTCGCCGAAGGTATCCTTACCGCTCGTGGAGGTATGACATCTCATGCCGCTGTTGTAGCTCGTGGTATGGGGAAGTGCTGCGTATCCGGTGCTGGTGCCTTGAACATCGATTATAAGAATAAGACTGTAGACGTTGATGGCGTGACTTTGAAAGAAGGTGATTATATCTCTATCAATGGTACGACCGGAGAAGTCTATGTCGGGCAGGTTGAGACAAAAGCCGCTGAGTTATCGGGTGATTTCGAGGAGTTAATGCTTTAGCCGATAAATATACAAAATTGCAAGTTCGTACAAACGCTGATACGCCTCACGACGCTTCGATCGCTCGTAGCTTCGGTGCCGTTGGTATTGGCCTTTGCCGTACGGAGCATATGTTCTTCGAGGGTGAGAAGATCAAAGCTATGCGTGAGATGATCTTGGCCGAGGACGCTGAAGGTCGTAAGAAAGCGTTGGCGAAGATCCTTCCTTATCAGAAAGAGGACTTTAAGGGTATCTTCAAGGCTATGGCCGGATGTCCTGTTACCGTTCGTTTGCTCGATCCTCCTTTGCATGAGTTCGTTCCTCACGATTTGAAAGGTCAAGAGGAAATGGCTGAGACTATGGGCGTGTCCGTTAAGGAGATCCAAAAACGTGTGGAATCTCTTTGCGAGCATAACCCGATGTTGGGTCACCGTGGTTGCCGTCTAGGTAATACATATCCGGAAATTACGGAAATGCAGACTCGGGCCATTTTAGGTGCCGCTTTGGATTTGAAGAAAGAAGGTATTGAGGCTAAACCGGAAATCATGGTACCATTAACAGGTATCTTATATGAATTCAAGGAACAAGAGAAGGTGATCCGTACCGCGGCCGAAGAGCTATTCAAGGAAGTTGGCGATCGTATCGAATTCAAGGTAGGTACGATGATCGAGATTCCTCGTGCGGCATTGACAGCGGATCGTATCGCTTCCAGCGCTGAATTCTTCTCATTCGGAACGAATGACTTGACTCAGATGACATTTGGTTACTCTCGTGACGATATCGCTTCCTTCTTACCGGTTTACTTAGAGAAGAAGATTTTGAAGGTCGATCCGTTCCAAGTACTAGACCAAAATGGTGTAGGACAGCTGGTTCGTATGGCAACTGAGAAAGGTCGTGCCATCGTCCGGATTTGAAATGTGGCATTTGCGGCGAGCATGGTGGTGAGCCTTCTTCTGTTAAGTTCTGCCATAAAGTTGGCTTGAATTACGTATCATGTTCACCTTTTAGAGTGCCCATCGCTCGTATCGCGGCGGCGCAGGCGGCTCTAGAAGACTAATCAAGGGGTTGATTTTTAATAGTTTAAG
>ENA-OQCK01000056-OQCK01000056.1-human-gut-metagenome-genome-assembly--contig:-NODE-56-length-59862-cov-5.844262_pt1 | contig 59862 bp, 81 predicted proteins | sample MGYA00242498_ERZ504578 | MGnify/ENA primary metagenome ERZ504578 (study PRJEB26092, sample SAMD00036229) | human gut metagenome | host: Homo sapiens | study: EMG produced TPA metagenomics assembly of...
GTTAGTTCAGTTGGTTAGAATACATGCCTGTCACGCATGGGGTCACGGGTTCGAGTCCCGTACGCACCGCGAAAGCAAATAGCAAATTAAAGCAAAGCTCTGAAATTCAAGGATTTCAGAGCTTTTTCTTTTTCTCCGCTTCGGCAAAAAACAGCGGTTTCAGGCAGTTCTCACGTGGCTTATCCGTGGGACTTTTCGAAAGCCGTTTTTGCTCCCACGAATTGGCGCATTTGTCTTTGATTGTCAGCTTTTTGCGTAGCTGGTTTTTGAGCATGGCAAACTAATTTTGTACCACTTAAAAATCAAAGAATTATGGGAGCAGTGAAAAGAAACACATTGAGCGTATTGTTCATCATCAAGAAATCGAAACTTCTGAAAAACGGTGAAGCTCCTATCTGCATGCGCATCACCGTGAACAAGCGAGTAGCCGAAGTTATGATTAAACGGAGCATTCCCGTAGATTTATGGAATCAGAAAAAGGAATGTTCCAAAGGGAAAGACCGTGCAGCTACCGAACTGAACCACTATATCAATACGGTTCGTGCCAAAATATTGCAGATACACCGTGAACTGGAAATAGACAACAAAACAATAACAGCCGATATAATAAAGGATTGTTTTTATGGACGTGACAAGGTACAGCGCAGCTTGCTGGAAGTTTATGCGGAACATAACGAGAAATGCCGTGCCTTGATTGGCAAAGAATATACGGAAAGCACCGTAACCAAGTTTGATACTTCCATAAATCGCTTGAAAGAGTATATCCGCAGTTGCTACCACCGTGATGATATGATGCTGGCAGAACTGGACGGGCAATTTATCCGTGATTTTGATTTTTGGCTGAAAACGGATAAGCACTGCCAAAACAATTCCGCATTAAAGCATTTGAAGAACTTGAAAAAGGTTGTCCGCATAGCTTTGGCTAACGGTTGGATAAAGAAAGACCCGTTTTACGGCATCCGTTTCAAGCAGGAGGAAGTAAACGTAGAGTTCCTCTCACGTGAGGAACTGGATATTCTGATGAACAAGGAATTTACAATCAAAAGGCTGGAGCAGGTAAGGGATATTTTTGTCTTTTGCTGTTTCACCGCACTTGCTTTCGTTGATGTGCAGCAGCTAAGCCGTGAACACCTGATAAAAGACAATAACGGTGCTTTGTGGATACGCAAGGCACGGCAGAAAACCAATCAGATGTGCAACATTCCCGTTTTATCCATTCCCCAAAGGATATTGAGGAAATATGAAGATAATGCGGAGTGTATAAAGAAAGGTGTGCTTTTACCCGTAATCAGTAATCAGCGCATGAATGCCTATCTAAAGGAAATCGCTGATTTGTGCAGCATTACCAAACGCCTAACTACTCATGTTGCAAGACATACTGCGGCTACAGTTGTTTTTCTCGCTAATGATGTATCAATGGAAAATGTATCTAAGATTTTGGGACATTCCAATATCAGAATGACACAGCATTATGCAAAGGTTTTAGATAGCTCCATTATGCGTGATATGGTGAATGTGGAAAAGAATTTTTCAATAAGCTGAATTTTATTGCTTTTTTAATAAATAATTTCTATTTTCGTCTCAAAATAAGTAAAAAATGGATATACAGAATATTATAAATATAATAGCAATTGTTTTATCACCCATTATAGCAGTTATTATAACAAGGTATTTATCAATCAGAACTGATAAGAAAAAAGATAAAATGGAAATTTTTAAGATATTAATGGCAACACGTTATAATAGGTGTACAATAGAATATGTTCGTGCGCTTAATTCTATTGATGTTGTTTTTTATGATAGTAAGAAAGTGCGAAAAGCATGGAGTGACTATTATTCTGTATTGCAAAATCCTACTCCAAATTCCAATTTGATTTTTGATAAAGAGTTGTTATTAATAGAAGCAATGGCGCAAGATTTACATTATACAAACATAAAATGGGAAAATGTAAAGTCATTCTATTTCCCTCAATGGCTAAGCATTCAATATCAACAAGAAGCTAATTTTAAAAATGCCCAATTAACAATTACATCTTCTATATCACAATCATTGAGTGAAAGTGGCATGAAAAATGACAATAAGCAAGAGAAGAAGTTTGAGTAAATACAGACTGATTAGCGAAGATTCTTCCAAAGCTGAATAAAACATTAACAAAGGTAAGCTTCGTATTCCGTCCGTTCAAGCCCAAGCCCTACGGGTTTGAAAGAAAATCTCCACGCCTGCGCTACGCTCCGGGTAGTATTTTCTTCCAAAGGCTTGCACAGACGGAATACTACACTGATAGAGTTAATGTTCTTAGTCAGTTTCGGAAAAAAATGTGTTTTTTAGGACGGTGGGTTATTCCTGCCGTTCCTTGTTGTAGTAGGTCTGCAAAAGCCGTTCTATATCGCTTTGACGGTAGATTATTTTGCCTTTTATCTGAATGTAAGGGATACGCCCGTATCTCGCCATTCTTGCAGCGTGCGGATGCTTACTTTCAGATATTTGGCTGCTTCCCGGTTGCTTAGAAACTTCTCGCCGTTCAAATGCGGTCTGCTCTCCTTTGCCAGTCGGCTGATACCGTCTAACATTCTATCCATAGATTGAAAGAACTCTTTTATCATTTCACTGTTGCTGTTTATTAGTTCCATATTGATTTATAGTTAGCTTGAATGATTAGTATATACATTTTCAATTACGCAGATAATTGCCATAGTAAGAAATGGAAAGGCTGTCTTTTGCCTTGTCATAGCCGATATAAAGCCGCTTAAAGGCTGAAACAATAAAGTAACGGCTATCTTCTTTCTGTATCTCGTAAGTAGCGGGTTGCGCCTGTCCGTTATCCGATACATGAAGCATCGAAAGGAGATACTTTTTCTTACTTGGATATATCATCACCGTAGGATGAAGATTTAAACTTTCCCATGTACACAATAGCCGGGAGGGTAAAAGATTGGTTTGCTTCTGAATTGTCATCTTGTTTTCTTGTCATAAGGCGATACTTATTTATTGGTTGGTATATAGTTGTTTTTCTTTCCTGAAAGATGGTTAACTGTACATTCAGCAACCAGTGTTTCAATATCGACAGATTTATAGTACAGCTTATTCCCGATTTGGGAGTAACCCAGTTTACCACTGTCCCGGTAGTTCTGCAAACTTCGGATGCTGATACCGAGCAGGGCACACACTTCACGACCTGACAACCATTTATCGGACTGATGATTGTTCAACCTGCAAATGCGTTCCACCTGATTAGCAAAGTTGGCGAACCGACTGCATAACTGTTTAAAGGTCTGTTCCTCAATAGTTATTATATTCATTCTTTATTCTCTTTTGGCTGGTTGAATATTCCTTTTTGCATTTCTTCCCGGTAGAGAACCGAAAGGACATCATTGTACGTATTCAAATGCTCTTCCAGTACGTTATCAATGAAACTTCCGATGCTTACTTGTTTGTTTGTAATCACACCTACAATCTGCATGATACGTTTCTGTATTTCTCCACTTATGTACACGCTTTGACGGTTGCAAACCGCCCGCTTTTTAAGGAACACCGATTTATAGCTTTCCCGTTCCTTACTTGCTGTTTCCTGTAATGATTGTTTTACTTCTGCCATACTTTCAATTTTTAATGGTTTATGAATAGGTTGATTGATTTTTAATAATGTTGAAAGATGGTAAGCCAGTTTTATGGCAGTATTGCCAAATCGTTAAACGCCTTTCAAACATGTTTTAAAGCCATATTCAAACCTTGTTTGACTGCCTTATATATTGCCACCATTCAATCAATTTTCAGCAAAGAAAAGGGTAAAAACAGATGCTTTTAAAAATGGGGGTACTTTGTCCGTTTGTGTCGCAATTTGGCGTAATAGCCATCTTTCAGGGGTAAACAGCTGTCTGTAATTTTGTAACCGATAAACAGACATAGGAGGAAGCCGAACCGCTTGCTTTGGCAATCTGACCGTAGGGAAGATTTTTATGTTCATTGGAACATAGCAAGTTGTGTTTTGAGGCCCGCACTTCGTTTTTTGTGCCTCAAAACCTTGCCACCTTTGAAGGTGGTTGTTACTCCGAAGTCGTAAAACCAGTAAATTATTATCAGTATGGAACAGAAAAGGAAGCCATTTAACAAAGGTGGGCGCAAGCCTAAACTTGACCCACGAACGCACCGTTATTCCCTGAATTTGGATGATGTGGAGAACGCCAAGTTCTTAGCTTTTTACGACCAGTCTGGCTATAAGGTAAAGGCACATTTCATCAAGAACTGTATCTTTGGAAAGTCGTTTAAGGTACTTAGGATTGATAAAAGCAAGGTTGATTATTATATCCAGCTCTCCCAACTGTTTTCACAATTCAGGAACATAGGCATACTGTATAACCAAACGGTGAAAGAACTCCATTCCAATTTTGCGGAAAAGAAAGCACTTGCCCTGCTTTACAAACTGGAACAATACACTGTTGAACTGGTAAAGACAAACCAGCAGATTATTGCGCTTACCAAACAGTTTGAAGCATCTTATAAGGAAGAGGGAATAATATCGGCAGAGAAATAAGTACAGGCTTGTCAAAAGAAAAAACATCCCCGGAACTGCCACGTGTACAGTTTCGGGATGAATTTCATACTTACTTATCCGTTCCGTGTTCTTTCTCGAACTTTCGGAGCGTACCCACATCGAACCGTTTCTTTATGAACTCACGCACATCGGAAGCCCGATAGTAGGCTTTCCCGCTAATCATCATAAAGGGCAGCAGTTTCTTGCTTCTCAATCTCTGCAATGTTCGGGTACTTACTTTGAACAACAGGCATAAATCCTGATTATCCAATAACTTATCACCCGGCATCACTTCGGGGTTGGTCTGCAAACTCTTTACGTCTTTGCCTACTTCAACCAGTTTATCAAGTAACTTTTGCATCCAGTCTTTGAACTCGTAATTATCTACATACATATTGCTTCATTTTTCAGGTTATACATTAAGATTTTCAATCGATTGATGAAGCAAAGTTCAGAAAAGGAAAGCAAACAAATTACAGGGTAGCATACGCTACCCTGTATAAATTGATGCTAAACACCTGATTATCTATACCCTTTGTTTTCGTGTTCTTTGCGGATAAGGTTTGCCAGTTCATTAAGGAACTCCGTTAGTTTGGCTGGTTTTCGCTTGATGACATCCATGTATTTTTGGTGATAATCACCTAATTTGATGTTAAAGAGCCATTCAAAGGCTTTTCCTAAGTCCGTCAGGTGAACAGTTTTTTCATTTTGATATATTATACGCTGGGAGAGAAATAGACCGCTGACTATTTCCATGATACTAATAAGGCTTGTTTTGTCTGCTAAATGGAGAGGGGAAAGGAATAGTTTATTTGCGTGTTGCTGAAACTGTTCCGGATATTTTATGCGCAGTTTGATAATACGCATTTCATTATTTAGTAATCCTATTGCTTCCTCAATTAAATGCAAGTAGGGCATTTTTTTCTTGCTCAAACCGCACACGATACGATTTAAGTCGATGCAAACCAAAGGAGAAATAACGAAGTAAAACGCTATAATCCTGTTCGTTGCAACTGAAATCAGCTAAATGTGTAGCCAATTCCTCAATAGCTTCTGTAAATTCTGTTACAGAAACTTTACGCTGCGAGCATTCCAATAATAATTGGAAAAATCTCTCTTGTAATATATCTTTCATATACTTATATTTAATGGCTATCGAATTGATAGCTTTATTCACTTACTTTTATTAGTTTGGTTAGAAGATATATAACTTTTTAATTGTGCCAGATTAGAAGTTATAACAGCATATTTTACACCACTATCTATTATATCATCTATCATTTGCCTTATTTCAGCAGGAGAATGATTTATATGTCCATCAAACATAAGTTGCAGAGCATCATTACTATAAATTTTCTTAGCTATTGGCATACTGATAAATAGAGGTAAAAGATATAATCTGTTTGCTTTTTCTGTTTTAGGATTGATGCCCATTCTTTCACAAATAGCTAAGCCTTCCCGAATAGCTTTCATTGGAGTTTTGATAATAGCTGTATTCTCTATAAATTTAGAGGCACTTCCGGCACTCATTATTCCCGCTGAAAGACCGGCAGCGACAGCATAATGTGTGATTAGCCATACTAATATTTGATTAGAAATGACAGGCTTTAAGTTTGCTTTATCCAGTATTATAGAAAGCTTTTCTACTCGTGGAGTTATCCGCCCGTCTTTTTCACCTAACGGAGTATTGGAATATTTTAGACCTGAAATGGCACAATGTATGCTTTTATCTTCTTTTCCGCCCCCGACCATAAAGGGAAAGGCAAAAAAATATTGTTCAGGTTTTAGATATTTATCTATTTCAGTAAAAACATCCCAGTTATTTTGGAAAAATACAACATTTGCTTTTCCTGCTGACTTTGAAAGACTTGGCAATATAGTTGATAATTGCAATTTATTGGTGGAGACAATAATGTATTCAAAATCATTATTTGACGAAAGTTCGTCTATTACTGTAGGCTTAAAGATTATATCTGTATCTTTTTTTACTTTCTCTCTAAAGTCAGAACAAATAATGTGAATACCATTTTTTTGTACAAATTCTTTTTGCCCTTTACGCACCAATACAGTAACGTCACATCCTGCTTTGGATAATTGCCAGCCATAAGTACAACCCACTACGCCAGCACCGTATATCAATATTTTCATAAAGCGATATTATTAAGTTCTTTGTTGTCGTTGATAAATACAGAATTGAATTCCGATAGATTTTCGGTATAAATATCACAAATATCAAGTAACTGTGTAGGGGTATAACCCGTGAACATTTTAAACTCTTTTATTAAATGTGATTTATCATAATATCCACAATCATAGGCAACCTTACTTATACTGATTTGTGGAGTTGATTGCAAAATATTGAATGCCTTTCTAAATCGTGTGATTTGGATAAAATCTTTTGGATTTAGTCCTACATATTCAGCGAATATCCGTTTGAATTGCTTATATCCTAAACAAGCCGTTTGAGATAAAACGGATATATTTCCTTCACCTTCATTGATATTGTGTATAGTAGCCATCATCCTATTGGCGTTGCATGATATATTTTCGCATAGTCTATTTAATAAATATTCTTCTATCAATCTGACTATTTGATAATTATCTGATGCTTCATTTATTTTCTCTTCCAATTCTACTAAATAGGTATTATCTAACAAATCAATGCTTATATTCTGATTAGTAAACTCTTCCATAGGATATGGAAAAAACATCCTGCATCCGATAGGCTGGAATAAAATAATGACCATATCCAAGAAGGAAAATTCTATGTCTGAATAAGTGCTGATTTGCCCACTTATATAGGATTGTGGCTGCGTTCCCTTATGAAAAGAAGAAATAATTTTATTTCCTTTATGAAAAACAAGTGCTACACAACCTGCCGGGATAGAACGTTGGAAGCCTTGCTTTACATCATCTATCCTTAAAAACCAATATTGCTTTATATAAGGAGCGAGCAATTTGGTAGGTTGTATTACTTGAATTTTCTCCATTTGCCTTAACTATCAGGCAAAAGTAAGATTTCTTAGATTGATAATAGGTGTAAAAAAGGGACATTCTAACAAAAATGCAAAAAAACACAGTAGAGAAGTTAGAAGCATGATACTCTGTTAATAAATCTTTAGATAATGTTCCAAATGAACTATTTTACTATTTTTGCACCAACTCAAACAACCACCGCAACACCAAGCAATCTAAAGAATTGCACACGTGGGGTTATTAGTGGGAGAAAGAATTAAGAGCTTGCTAAGAGATTGAGTACGTGAGGAATAGAAATAAGGTTCATCTTCCGTACGCACCGCGAAAGCAAATAGCAAATTAAAGCAAAGCTCTGAAATTCAAGTATTTCAGAGCTTTTTCTTTTTCTCGCTCCGGCAAAAATGGGGACCCGAAATATCCGGTGCATAAGCAATTTTCGAGTTTCAGCTTTCTCAGACTTACATCACAAGAATAAGAAACTGAGCAGCAATGAATGGGCAGACCGTCCTCCGGATAGGGACAAAACTGGAAGAAGGTATAGGCAGAATCCACGTATGTCCCATGCTTTTTATTATGAAGGTTCATGTAAACCCTCGTCCACGCACGTGGGCTCGACGGTTCACGCAGGCAAACCGGCGAACACACATGCGTGGGACGAAGTTTTGTAATAAGGTTTCGGGAATTATGCGCCAAGCTTCTCTGCATTACACACAGGACATGAAGGGAAAAAGTGCCCATATACGGGGAGCAAAAGCCATACTTCCGGCACTATAGACAACGGAGTTCGCCCCTTAATCACCATATTTGCACGAAGAAAACGGAAAATAAGCCCGAAATAGACATTAACAAATGTTATTTATTATAAACGAGAAACAAAAAAAAACACGTGGTTAAATTCTTGCTGTCAGATAGTTAAAGCCGAATATGAGAAGAAAAAGTAGTGCTGGCAAAATGATGATTTTTAAAATCGGGGTCTGACTTACGAACTACAACTGCATGTGTAAAATAGGATATTCTTTATCTTCTCCGTCCAAATCGGACCTTTTGTATACGCTAAAGCCTATATATTTATAAAAACCGACAGCTTGAATATTCTGCTCGTTCACATCGACTTTCGTTACCTGCAAATGATTTATGGCATAAGTAACCAGTTTTTTACCAATTCCTGTGCCTCAATAATTATTGGTAATAAACAACATTTCAAGATTTCCTTCTGCAATTCTCATAAATCCGATTAAGATTCCCTCCTGTTCAAACCCGAATAGAGCGACATACTGAAAATATACCGAAAGCTGTTCCTTATAGTAATAGAAAATCTTCCTCTGTAAGAAAATCATGTGTACTCAATACTGCACTTTCCCAAATTTCTATCAAACGTGGATAATCCGTAACTTTAATTTTTCTAATCATAATTGTAATTGCTATTTAAAACCGCAAAGTTCGGAACTTATACATTCAATACACTGAACCCAAGTTAAAAAATACGTTTACGGATTTTGCTTAGTACTTGTGGCATGATACCCAAATAAGAAGCTATATCTTTGAGTGGTATATAGTTTAATGTAATACCATATTCTTCAATCATCTGTAGATAATACTATTCAGGAGAATATTTAATCAAGTCGATATTTCTTTTCAAGAGTTTATTCAGTAGTATATCAAATCTTCAAATACAGTTTTCACCTTAGGAATAGCTGTATACAGTTCATCTACTCGCCTCTTGTCTATTCGGTAAATAACGCTATCTATAATTGTCTACACATTAAATGTAAATCTTGTTTGTAAGGTAAAAGATATGTTCGACATTGAAAACGTACCTTCTTTACAAAACCAAAAAATTTGCTTTTCCCCTTTATGATTCAAAAGCCAAAAACGCAACATCCCATCAAAAACGAAATAACTATATCTTTCTATTTCTCCTTCCTTAATCAATAATGTATCTTTACTAATCAATATCCGCTCAAAATATTGGTCAAACAACTTAGATTCCTCCAAATTAAAAATATTGATGCTAAAATTAGCTCCTTTAAGTAATTTTTCTAAAAGCATAATATTTACAGACTATAGTTTTCATCAGTTTTGATAGCCGATTTTTATTCCAGAATACCGAAACGAACCAGAGCGTTCCGGATACCATGCTCATCCACTGTCTCCGTTATATAATCGGCAACGCTTTTCACAGCCTCGGAAGCTCCTCCCATAGCTATTCCCATCCCGGCTGCACGAATCATGGAAATATCATTCCCACCATCACCAAAAGCGATGGTTCCTGAAACATCAAATCCATAATAGGAAGCAAATTCATTGATACCCATAGCCTTGTTTACTCCCGCCACATTGACATCCGCAAAGAAAGGGTTCCATCTGGAAACAGAAAGTCCGGAAAGTTGTGCCATAACTTCTTTTTCCATTTCTTCATCACAATATATACATAACTGACAACATTCGCCTCCCATAAACTCCTTTTCAATGTCTGCCACTGGCGGTGTAGGGTGATTGACCAACCTGGCCAATTCGATGACGGTCGGATTGAGTTCGTTGACAAAAATACCTTTATTTGTTTCGATAGCCAGAGCAAACCCATAATGTTGAGCCAATACCAGTACCATCTGAAAATCCTTTTCGGGAATCTGTTTACGAGATATAGGAGTGCCATCTCTCAGTACACAATCGGACCCATTCAAAGCTATCACTGCATCGTATGGAATCTCTTCAAGCTCGTGAAGATCGGTAAACGCCCTCCCAGTTGCTATTATGATTTTTATACCGGATTCATGAACTTGCTGCAACGCTCGATAGCCGACTGCGGAACGCGGTGAGTGTCGAAACTCACCAATGTTCCGTCTACATCTAAAAATATAGCTTTGGTCTCCATTATAAAATATTTTGGTCTAATAAATTCATTCTATCTGCATCATCTCAATTTTGTGAATATCTATATTCATTCGGTGCAACTCCCGTTGCTTTCTTAAACACCAGACTGAAATATTGCACACTCGGATAGCCCAGCCGACGCGCTACGGCAGCAGGTGTATTACCGCCTTCCGATAACATTTTCTTGGCCGTGTACAAGCATTTGAACTGGAAGTATTCAGCCAATGTCTTACCCGTCTCAAACCTCAGCAAATCATCAAAGTAAGCCGTCGAAAGATTCAGTTTTTCGGCACAGCATCCGGAAGTGGGCAGCTTCCCCTCCTGCAACTTCCGGAAGTGATATACTCGTCCAATATCCCTTCCATTTTCCCCAGAATCATCTTGTTCTTATTCTCACGGGTGATGAATTGCCGCTCATAGTAACGTGAGCAATAATCCAGCAGCAATTCGATGTGACGGGACAGGATGGTATTGCTATGCGTATCAATGGAATGATGAAGTTCATCATCAATATTCTCAAGGCAACACGTCACTTTGGCCGTTTCGCGCTGTGACAGATGCAACGCCTCCTCCTTGCGGTAGAAAAAGAAGTATAGTTGTCGATATGATTCTTTAACGTAGTACAAAGCAATAAATCGGGATGAAATGCCAGCAGCCAACCTTTGTCCGGAAGCGTATTGTTCTTGTTCATCCGGAATATCTCGCCGGGAGTAAGAAATACCATCGTAGCATTGGAATAATCATAATATTTCCGTCCGCAGCAGTCACAATCCCCTTCACAGTCCTCAATCAGTAGGATGGCATAGAATTCAAACTTCACAGCATCCTGATACACACTAGGATTTTCCAGATTAATAATGCTTACCTGAGGATGCAACGTTTTACATCCCAGGCACCGGTTACATTCACATACGGTCTTTATGTCCAATGTATTGTCTTTCATCACCTATAAAGTCATTCTCATTATTGTAACTTCAGATATATAAAATCTTAAGGATATGTTTTCCACACCTTCACAATATACCAATTACAAAATTAGAGGAAAATCCAGACATCTTCACTACCCTTATTACGGATTATATAACCTTAGTTACTGTTTTTATATCTGGCTACGTGACTTCATCTCCAGATACTTGTTTATCACGTCCACAGAAAGATTTTCCGGTGTAGTCAGCACAGACTGATGCCGTGCTGCTTCAAGGTGGAGACTATCAGCCGTTTCTCGAATACAAATTTCTCGGCAATGACATGGCGGTAATACCCTTCCGTATCCCTCGCAGGAGTGGCGACGTACTCTTTCAGAGCGGCATCTTCGAAGAAGATGACCAGCAACCGGTGCTGGCGGTTCAACTGCTGCAAATAAGCCAACTGGCGATTCAAGCTGCCGATGCCGGAAAAATTGGTATACAGCACCAAAAGACTGCGTTTGTTGACGCGCTTGTTCAAATGTACGCACAATGAGGAAAAGTCGGTCTCCCCAAAAGTAGTCTGCTGGCTGTAAAGGTTCTCCAATAACGCCTGCATTTGTCCGGGCTGTCGGGAGGCGGGGATAAATGTATCAAAGTGCTCATTAAACGTTACCAGTCCGGCTTTATCCTCCTTCCGCATGACAACGTACGAAAGAACCAGGGAGGCATTAATAGCATAGTCCAGCAAGGTCATCCCGCGAAATGCCTGCTGCATAATCCGCCCCTTGTCTATCACGTTATAGATTTGCTGGGAACGCTCGTCTTGATAGACATTTACCATAAGTTCGTGCCTCCGGGCGCTTGCTTTCCAGTTTATCGTGCGGTAATCGTCGCCTTTCACATACTCCTTTATCTGTTCGAACTCCGTATGATGCCCCACCCTGCGGATACGTTTGATGCCCAATTCCGTCAAGTTGTCGCTGATAGCAAGCAACTCATACCGATGGAGCATCAGATAGGACGGATATACCTTGACATCCAGCGGAGCATCGCAAGTATATCTGCGGGAAAGCAATCCCATTCTGCCTGCCACAAACACCCGAATCCGTCCGAAAGAGTAAATCCCCCGCCGCGTGGGACGCAGATGATACGTAATCGTCCTGCCCTCATTCGCCTGGAGCCTCATCCGGAAATCAATATTCCGCAACTGGAATGCAAAAGGAATCTCATCCACCACTTCCACAGCCACCGGATGCGGATAACTGCTCTCCACACGTATGTTCACGGTGTTCTCATCTCCGTTGGAGAAGCGGGTAGCACACTGGCGGAATGCCCGGATGCCGCGAATGCGATAGAGCATCACCCATCCACCAGCGCCGACACCGCCAAAACAAAAAGCGCCCACTGCCCGATTGCAAAGAATGGAGCAAAGACGTACCCGATACCCATCAGCAGGACTATCAGAACAAGAGCAATATAGAATCGGCGGCCTAATCTCATTTCGGCACTTCCACCTTATCAATCAGACGTTGCGTCACCTTTACCGGCGAATAGCCTTCCATCTCGCTTCCGCTGTCAATATCAAGCGATGCTGAAGCACATACGGAGCAACGAACTTAATATCCTCCGGTGTCACAAAGTCACGTCCCTGCAACAGTGCATATGCCTTGGAGGCCTGCATCATTGCCACGGACGCACGCGGAGAAGCTCCTAAATATACAGCCTTGCTGGTACGCGTCTGCTGTACAATCAACGCGATGTACTGAAGCAGCGTGCGGTCTACAAACACGTGTTCCATCAGCCTGCGCAACGAAAGCAGTTCTTCTTTTGTGAGCACGGGCGCCAGGCTCTCCAACTTCACCAACGAAGCATTGGCGTGGTGGCGCTCCAGGATGTCCACCTCCTCCTCCAATGAGGGATATCCCATGGTTATTTTCATCAGGAAGCGGTCCAGTTGCGCTTCAGGCAACTTATAAGTCCCCTCCTGCTCCACCGGATTCTGGGTTGCCAGAATCGTATAGAGTTCTCCCATCTGATGCGTGGTACCGTCAATGCTGACCTGCCGTTCTTCCATAACCTCGAACAAGGCTGCCTGCGTCTTGGCGGGAGCGCGGTTTATCTCGTCCACCAGCACGAGGTCGGCAAACACCGGTCCTTGATGAAAGTCAAAGTCATTGGTTTTCATGTTGAAGACCGTAGTACCCAACACGTCACTCGGCATCAAGTCCGGAGTAAACTGAATGCGGCTGAAGTCCGCCTTAATCAAGCGTGCCACCAGACGGGCAAGCAGTGTCTTTGCCACCCCCGGCACTCCCTCCAGCAACACATGACCGTTTGCCAGGACAACCGTCAGCACCAGGTCCACCGTCTGCTCCTGCCCCACTATGACCGTAGCAATCCGGTCCTTCAACGCTTGTATCTTCTCGGAAAAGAGAGTCAAGTCCACCCGTTTTTCTGTGTTCTCTTCCATAAATATCTTCTTTATATATGATTGATTATTTCATTCATTCTATCAATAAGCCGTTTCATCTCTTCCTCAGAGATACTGCGCCCTCCGTACACCACCGGCCTCACCTCGCGGATGAACGCGGCTATTTCCCCCGCTTCCATACCCGTCTTCCGGGCAATCCTGCCGAAAGAGCGCTCATCCTCTGCCACTTCCTCCACATCCACTTGTATTTCCCTCCTCAGTTCCTCCGCAAAATAGAGATATTTCTTGCGGACTAAGTCAGCATGGTCCTTCTTCTGATAATAAAGAGTACCTATCAACTCTGCAAACTCCAAAGACTTATTTTCCGGTTCGCGGATAACCGGAATGGCGCGCTGCTTCCTGCGGGCTGTAAATATCATAAAGAGCAGGATGGAAACCATACTCAAGTACAATGCCCAGCGAAGCGGCGGCTGCGAAAGGAAATAGCGAAAAGGAGACATCTGTACCTGGGCTGTTTCTTTCATATAGCCTTCGGTACGGACAATGGGAAATCCACCCATCTGGGACAATATACGAAAAAGATAAGCCGCATTCTTCCCATCCAGCACACCATAGTTCGTAAAAAGCAGGGGAGTGGAAGCCAGTATAACTTCCCCTTTTCCCCAAGAAACCGACATGGCAACCGGATGAGCAGCTTCTCCGGTAACAGTTTTTTCCGCCAACACTTTACTAGAAATGGAATCTGCAAAGAAATAAGACTGACAAAGTTGGGGATAGAAACAGAAAGTCTGCTGCGGATAAACCGCCGAATCCCCCACCCAGCACAAACTGTCTTTCGAAAGCAATGCAGTGGCATATTTTTTCAAAGCCGACGGACTGAAATAGGAATAGCTGCACTCAAATCCCAGCGTATCTTTCAAAATACGGCTGAAAGAGCTCCCCACCAGCATAATCCGGTCTCCCCGTCCCGCCATCTTCAACATCGCCTCCACATCTACATCCGTCAAATGCAGGTTATCGGTAACAACCAGTATTCCGCGGCGGAGCGTCGTATCTTCCTGCTCCAGTTCATAAAAAGTCTTTCTCGACAACGAATATCCCTTCGGCAACGATGAAGACAGCAGGCTATCGAACACGGCACAGCCGAACGGTTGCTTGTCATAATGGCTGAACGTAGGGTTCCAGACAAACTTCTTTGGCAGACGGCACTCTATCGCAAACATCAACACCAGAAAAACAATGATACCGGCTATAAACCAATGGTTCCCCTTCATGCCGCCCCTCCTTTCTCCACTTCTTTCTGCAAATCCCGCATCGCATGGAACAAAGTTTCGGTCGCTTCAAAATTTCCGTAACGTACTCGTAGAAAATGGTTGGTCATTTGGCGGAAAGCTGGCAGACGGACTTCATAGATATATTGTGTTGGCGTTTTATATAACTGCCAGTCTATACGTTTTCCATCGCTGAGCTGTTTCAGCGTCTGCAGATAGAGCAAACGCACCGCCTCCCGATAATCCGTCCGGACAAGCGCATCGGCAATTCCCTCCGCAAAATCCACTCCATAGATGGTGTCCTCCCCCACTGTATAGGCAGGTACTCTTGCGCGAACGCATGAACAGTTCCGGACGCTTCTTGTACACAAACCAAATGACCAATACCAGGATAAGAACGGCAATGCATATCAATACGACCTCCGAATATTCTGCCACCAACGTATTCCCGAATATCTTGTCCAGCAGCTTGCCGAACCATCTGCTGAACCACTCAAGTACATTAATTTCGGGAGCTATCAACTCACGACTGTAAGCAAACGCCGGGTCAGACTGCCAAGCGGCAACCTGTGCAGTATCACAAACCAGTGTATCAGCCGGAGCCATATTCATAGTCCGTTATCAGAGTTTATCAAAATTGTCAATATCACTCTCCACCATCACATAATCTATCTTTTCCGAAGCATGACCGTATTGATAAGCCAGTCCCAGCAATGAGAAAATCATGGACATATAAACGCCGAATGCCTGGACCACCGCCAGCAGATAAAGCACAAAGCTATAGGCTGCCGATACAGTGGCACCGCCACCTGCATCAGTCATTGCAAAGATATATTTCACAATAGTCCCGATATACCATGAATCATCGTCACTCCCTGCAAGATGGCGGCGATGAATCCCATAACAATGGAAATCAGTACGATACCTCCCCAGGTAGCGAAACCCAGTCGGTAGGCCTTCTTCAAGGCATCTATGATATAGATATCTTCGAACAGATAGACTGGAGCCCAAATAGCAAGTGGCACAGACACCACCACAACGAGCAGAACGAACAAGAACGCAATCGCCATGAACGGAATGACGGTGGCTATAAAACCAACAATAAGCCCTACAAACAGCACCAAAAGCACACCGATAATCATTATCAGAAATACCCTTCTGACATTACGGAACAACAAGGGCTTCAGCATCCCTAACGTCACTCCCTCCAAGCATTCTTCCCGTTCATTGTAAGTACGGACCAATGCGTAGACCAAAGAGGTCAGCATGACAGTTCCTAGCAGATAGAGAACGGCATACAGACTGTAATAAGTCACCAGTGCCATGATGGACGCTCCGACAACAGAAGAGTCGAACGAGCCTCCGGTCATATCACCCAGAGCCATTGTACCGCTCATCAGCCCGTTCAAGCTCAGTCCCTGAAGCAGACAAAGCGGCAACATCAGATATGTGGTGAATTTCATCAACGGCTTCCAATTCTCTTTGATAAAATCAAAGGTAGCAGTTAGTTTCTCTCCAAAAGAACGTTGTACATACAGTGCGATTTTAGGTTTCTGTGCTTCCATGCTTCTTTCTGTTTAGGTAAATAAATATAATAAAAAAAGATAAACGACAAAGAGAGTAGAATAAAGCCGAACCTCAAAGCATCCGGAAGTTCGGTATGGCGGGTAACGAATCCTTCTATAAATCCTGCATGATGAATACGGGTACCGTACCCACCACTATTTTCAGTCCTTTTTTGGCTCCCCGTTTGAAAGATTCCAGCTTGAATAGGTTCCGGGAAAGAGCATCCGTTGCCCAGGGCAAGACCGGCGGCACCGGCTACAATAATCGCCCAGATTTCGAGTGTCCCGTGCAGCCAAATGGCAAGGAAGGACTCCCAAAGCAAGTCGTGCTGATAAAAGAAGGTTTGGAAAGCCCCTATCATGATACCATTGTTAAGGAGCATGTATCCGGTGCCAAAACTGGTCAGCAACCCCATGGCAAAGCAGTTGAAGGAGACCATGATATTGTTCAGCGTGATACTCAGAAACATGGGGAACTCGGAGGAACCGTTATATACAGCCATAGGTTCACCATTAGCGATATTGTTCAAAGTCATATCCACATAGGAGTTTCCTAAAATCAAACGCACAAAATCGGGGTCTCCGGCAGCGGATACCACTCCTATCAATGCGCTGACCACAAATATAATGAAGGAAGCCACCAGCTCACGGCGTGCATCGTGCATGGCCGAAGGCACTTCACGGGTCCAGTAGGTGATAATTCTTGACCATTTCTCGCGCTTGTTTCTATAAATGCGGTTGTGCAATGCCGAGGCAAGATTGTTCAGATAGATAGTGATGCGGGAAGCGGGGAAATGCGTTTGGGCAAAAGCCAGGTCTGCCGTAAGCTCCGTATATGCGTCGGCAAGCTCATCGGGAGACAGACTGTCCGCCTGCTCCACTATTTTTTCTGCTTGTTTCCATTTTTCGATGTTCCGCCGGATAAACGTCACTTCTTTCATACCCCATGAATATTTCAGAGAAGTTTTGTCTGAAATCGGTAACAAAAATAAGAGAATAATGATATATTTGCAATGAAATACTAAAAATGTTTTATCAGGAATGGCAGAATCTACAATTATCACCGGGCAGTTTGTCCGCATCAGTCAAACGCCTGCCAGTATCGGTGAACGGCTCATTGCACTGGTCATAGACTATATTCTGCTCGGATTCTATGTATTTTCTACTTTGGCCTTGTTTTCACGGATTCATCTGCCTCTGATTTCACGATGCTTTTCTTCCTCGCTATCGTCTACCTGCCGGTCTTGTTTTACGCATTTCTCTGCGAAATGTTCAACCAGGGACAAAGTCTCGGCAAGCGGCTGATGAACATCCGTGTCGTAAAAGCAGACGGTTCCACGCCCGGCATAGGCTCGTACCTGCTCCGATGGCTTCTCTTTCCTATCGACGGACCGGTGACCGGTGGCCTGGGACTTCTGGTCGTCCTTTTGACCAAAAACAGCCAGCGAATGGGCGACCTTGCTGCCGGCACCATGGTAATCAAGGAAAAGAATTACCGCAAGATACACGTCAGCCTCGATGAGTTCGACTACCTGACCAAAGACTACCGGCCTACCTATCCACAAGCTTCCGACTTGTCATTGGAGCAAATCAACGTCATTACTCGGACCCTGCAATCGGGTAAGAAAGACCGTACACGACGCATTGCCTCCCTTGCGAAAAAAGTGCAGGAACTTCTCTCCATCACTCCTCATGACGGTAACCCGGAAAACTTTCTTCAAACCATTCTCCGGGACTACCAGTATTATGCCTTGGAAGAAATTTAATACAAACTTCCAACAAAACCCAAGAAGTGTTAAGTCTTACGCTTATTTAAAATTCAAGCTGCATCTTTTTGGCTTTTCATTTGTTAATTAGCCAGAAGGTCTTAACTAAATAACAAAGAACAATTATGAAACGAATCATTACATTAATCACACTGGTATTGGTAAGTGCATCTACCTTGATGTATGCACAGAGTAGTAACGAAACGCGCCGTGCAGAGCGTAAAGCCCAACGCGAAGCCCAGAAAGCACGCGAAAAAGCGGAAAATGAAAGGAACTATGCCATTGCCGTCCAGGCATTGAAAGAGGGCAAGTTTGTATTGGAAGCAGACCAGCTGGTATTCAAGAGAGGAAGGAGTGCATTTGTTTCATCGACAACAAACTTCGTTATGATGGACGGTGAACACGCATCTGTACAAATAGCTGCCAACAGTGCCCTTGCAGGCCCCAACGGAATAGGCGGCATCACAGTGGACGGCAGCAGAAAGGAAATGAAAATCACGACCGACAAAAAGGGAAACGTGAATTGCAGCTTCAGCGTACAAGGCATCGGAATATCCGCACAAGTGCATATCACACTGACCAACGGCGGCAATAATGCATCAGCAAGAATCAGCCCGAACTTCAATTCGAATACCCTGACGCTGAACGGAGTCCTAGTTCCATTGTCCCAGTCAAACGTTTACAAAGGGCGGGCTTTATAAAACGCTCCTTTTGTCCGTACAAAGTATGAAGAAAAGAAGATATTCATATCGTGTTCGCAGGATATGAATATCATGTAGACATGAAATTAATAGAATGCAATACAAGGAATTAATGTTCTGTATAACAGTTTATTAATTCCTTGTATTGCATATAAAGGATTCTAAGAAGATGTGAACATTTATTCTTTTATCTGTTGACACGTTGGGCAATAATATACCGAACCACCCATATAAGCCTCTTTTATGATGGTACTGCCACAACGGAGACAAGGATTCTTCCATGTTTTGGCAGAAAGAATGGTTTTGTACCTCCGGCGTTGCCATAAAGATCTGTTTGCGTATCGCGTCCGCCCTCAGAAGTCATATCCACCAATGTTTTTTTTAGAGCATTAAAAAGAACTTCTTTCTGATTATCCGACAGAAGTAGCACTTTCTGTTTGGGATTTATCCGTGCATTGAACAGAATATCCTGCGTTACGCCGTTACCGACACCGGGAATATGCTGATTGGTTGCCAATAGAGCTTTAGCAGAGAGGGTCTTCTTTGCTTCGGCAACGAGTTTCTCAAATTCCGCTTCGGTGTATTTATCGCTCAACGGCGAAATGCTTTCCCGACTCAATTTATAGTACTTATTGTCGATATAGCTATCAGGATAAACATTGATAAAACCATACATTGCAACCGTGAAGACAAGGAATGAATCATCATTAAACGTCAGCAACAACTGGTAATTGGCAGGAATCTCATCTCCCGCACTATAATAACGGACACTGACTCCGTCGCCTATGTTCATGATCACATTATCCGAAAGATTGAAATTGACAAACATGCCATATCCTTCGGATGAAAGGATGGTTTTGCCTACGAGCAGTTTACCATACTCCGACGGATTGCCGTTATAGAACGTAAACTTATGCGGTTTGGTGGCATTGAATACCTGCGTGATTGTTTTACCGCTCAAGGCGTTGTTCACTTGTTTGCTCAGGGTGATAACTTCGGGTAATTCCAACATATTATCTTACTTTTATTTTCGATAGGGATATATATTTCCGTTAATAACTCGTCAATAGCTAAATAATCAATATCGTTCATTATTTTAACCGGACCACTTCCCCTATAATAGGCATCAACACGTTCAAAGAGTCTTTCTCTTTCAGATTCATGGCATTCTTCAACGGTTCGTCCAGCGGTGTCTAGCCAAAGCATATTTGGAATGATGGACAGTCAGAATCTTTTCCGCATTCAAGTCCCTGGCCACTTGTCCCAAATATTGGGGCATGGTATGGATATATTTCCAATCTTCGTTATACTGCCCATTCTCCAATATGGCAAGGTCAATGCCGGGATATTGCTTGCCTATTTCGGCAAAATGCGTATCATATCCACTATCACCGCCCATATAAATCTTCTGCGAAGGGGTTTCGATAAGGAAAGAGGCCCATAGTGCCTGATTCGCTTTCAACGAGCGGCCCGAAAAATGCCGGGCGGGCAAGCAATGAAGCAGAAATCCCTTATCCAGTACAGTATCTTCAAACCAATCCAGCTCAACCAGGGATGATTTCTCAAATCCCCAATACTCGAAATGTTCACCTACCCCCAAAGGACAGACCACCTTATCTACCGATTTTTCAGCTGCATCACCGTTTCATAATCCAGATGGTCCCAATGGTCATGTGATATCACCAGATAGTCAATCTCCGGCATATCGGCAGGCTTGTAGGCATCCGCCCCCTTGAACGGCTTGTTTACAAACGAAACCGGAGAAGCCCCACAAAATACGGGGTCTACCAGTATACGCTTTCCGTCTATCTGGATAAAATAGGATGAATGTCCGAACCATACCAATACATTCTCGTCCTTGCTTATCTTGCTGAGGTCCGTCTTTGTAACCGGAATCTCTTTTTCAGGACGTAAATCGGTTTCTTGCTTAAACAAGATCCCCAGAAAGCTCCCAAACGTCCCTTTTGGGAAGTCATCATCATCGTACTGTGCAGATTCCGGAATTCTCCGTCTTTGTAATGAGGCGACTTCTTAATCCTCTCCAACCGTTCTCCTTGAGGAGCCCTCCCGAAACTCGGCTGATTGACAAAAACGAATCCCACTATGACCGCAACAGCCACAATACCCACTATAATGCCAACTATCATACGTACTCTTTTCGTTTTTAATGAATTCATATTCAATGAGGCTACATTTACAGCTGCAAATATAGTCGAATTGTTATTAAATCACTATCTTCGCGCCCAATTTACGGAATCAATACAATAAAGCAATAAAAAGCCAACAAAGAAATGAACACACACAGTCTATGTTGCATCGGTTATATTACCCAAGATAAAGTCGTAACCCCTAAAAATACCATATATATGCCGGGAGGCACCTCCTTCTACTTCGCACATGCCATCAAGCACTTGAATGCTAACGATTTTTTATTGGTAACAGCTTTGGCTGATACTGACATGGGCATTGTGGAAGACATTCGGAAAGAAGGTATTTCCGTCAAAGCCTTGCACAGCACACATTCCGTCTGTTTCGAGAATATTTATGGAGAAAACCAGAACGAACGTACACAACGTGTCACGGCAAAAGCAGACCCTTTCACCGTGGAAGGTTTGAAAGATACCGATGCACGGATTATCCACTTGGGCAGTCTGCTTGCCGACGACTTCTCTTTGGAGGTCATCAAGTTCTTGTCCGGCAAGGGACTCCTCTCGGTAGACGTGCAAGGATTTCTCCGCAAGGTGGAGAATGAAAAGGTGCTGGCCGTAGACTGGCCGGAAAAGAAAGAAGCATTGAAGTATATCCATATCCTGAAAGCCAACGAAGCTGAAATGGAAGTGCTGACCGGATGCAGTGAACCGCACGAAGCTGCATTGCTGATTGCAGACTGGGGCGTGAAGGAAGTGCTGCTGACCCTGGGAGATAAAGGTTCGCTGATATATGCCCAAGGAGAATTCCACGAAATACCCGCCTATCCGGCCCTTCAGATAACAGATGCAACGGGATGCGGAGACACCTATATGGTGGGGTATCTGTATATGCGCAACAAAGGCGCATCCCACCGGGAAGCGGGATGCTTTGCCGCCGCCATGTGTACCATAAAACTACAATCACACGGGCCATTCTGCGGAACGGAGGAAGCGATAAATAACGTGATAAAAGGATAGTTTCAGTACCCTTTCATCTATAACCCGAATTTCTTCAAATCATCTTCCACGCTACCGATACCTGCAATATGGAACATATCAACCAGTACCTTGACGACATTTGGAGAAAGGAAAGCGGGCAATGTAGGTCCTAAGTGAATATCCTTCACACCGAGCTCAATAATGCCAATAATACAATAACTGCTTTCTGTTCGTACCACGCTATGTTGTAGACTATGGGAAGTTCATTAATGTCGTTCAGCTGGAATACTTCTTTCAGCTTCATGGCTATTACCGCCAGTGAATAGCTGTCATTGCACTGCCCGGCATCCAATACACGGGGAATGCCGTTGATGTCTCCCAAACCAAGTTTATTATAGCGGTATTTGGCACAACCTGCGGTCAGGATAACGGTATCTTGCGGCAAGGCTTTGGCAAATTCCGTGTAGTAGTCACGGCTCTTCATACGTCCGTCACAACCTGCCATTACGATAAAGCGGCGTATGGCCCCGGTCTTCACGGCATCTACCACCTTGTCTGCCAGTTGCAGCACCTGGTTATGGGCAAAACCGCCGATAATTTCTCCATGCTCTATCTCCACCGGAGGCTGGCATTGTTTGGCAATCTCTATGATTTCAGAAAAGTCTTTCCTACCTTCAGCATCCTTATCAATGTACTTGCAACCCGGATAGCCGGTAGAGTTGGTGGTAAACATACGTTCTTTATACACAGCATTTGCCAGAGGAGGAACGATGCAATTGGTGGTAAACAGAATCGGTCCGTTGAAGGAAGTGAATTCTTCGCGCTGTTTCCACCAGGCATTGCCATAATTGCCTACAAAATGGGAATATTTCTTGAAAGCCGGGTAATAGTGAGCAGGTAACATTTCACCATGTGTATAGACATCTATTCCTGTGCCTTCAGTCTGTTTCAATAATTCTTCCATATCCTTCAAGTCATGGCCGCTAATCAAAATTCCCGGACGGTTCTTCACACCGATATTCACCTTTGTAATTTCAGGATTACCGTAAGTACCAGTATTGGCTGCATCCAATAGAGCCATTGTCTTTACTCCAAACTCACCAGCTTCGAGAACCAGCTTCACCCACTCCTCTGCCGATAGAGACTCAACCGCAATGGTAGCCAGTGCGCGTTGCATGAAAACATGAACCGTATCATCATTGAATCCCAGACGCATGACATGCTCCAGATAGGCAGCCATACCTTTCAAGCCATAGACAAGCAATTCTTTCAACGAGCGGAGGTCTTCATTCTGTTCACGCAGAACACCTACTGTCTTCGCTTTTCCGGCATAGTCATCACGCGTTCCCTGCCAAGTCAGTTCATCTACTTTGGGTAAGAGCACTTTGTTATGCTTGGCCTCTTGAATCAATCCATTACGCATGGTGATTCCTTTATCTACCCGCTTCAAAATGCTTTCATCATCGAAATTTGCATTCGTAATAGTGCAGAACAGAGCATCCGTCACAAAGATATTCACTTCTTCGGAGACCGGACAATCTGCCTTGCGCAAAACATCGGCAACGACAGAGACACCTCTAACCACAAACAGCAACAAGTCCATAGCTTGAGCCGTATGACTTTCTTTTCCACATACACCTTTCAGTATACAGCCGGTTCCTTTGGCTGTCTCTTGACATTGATAACAAAACATGTTCGGTTCCATATTCTTATTCATTTAAAAGTTTACATCATCTTTCCATAAGATAAGCGGCACCTCAGCAATAAAAATAAGCAAGCTTATTTTCTATTACTTTCGGTTTGCATTATCTTTGTGCAAAGATGAGAGTTCTACAACGCGAAAACTGTCACGAATGTTACATCGAATCACAAAAAAGTAAAAAAGAGAATGGAAATCCATACATTATTGAAAATGCCTCCTTTTCAAGGCATAACAGAAGAAGAATTATTATCCCTCATCCTGGCACCCGAACATGCACGCAGGCAATGCAAACCTGCTGACTTTATTGCCATGCAGGGAGAAGCATACCGTTCTCTATTCATATTGTGCTGCGGCAGTGTGCGTACCCAAATGGTCAGTGCAGAGGGAAAGCAACTCACCATAGAAACGCTGAAAGCCCCGCAACTACTTGCCCCGGCTTTTGTCTTTGCCTCCGAAAACCGCTTCCCGGTAAATATCGAAGCAAAAGAGAAATGTGAGATACTCATCATAAACAAGAATGTCTTCCTGGAATTCCTGCATCGACACCCCACTGTGATGCGCAACTTTCTGCAACTGGTATCGGACAGAACTCTGTTTCTCTCCAAAAAGCTGAATGCCTTTGCCCTGCAAAGCCTAAAATCGCGCATACTGAACTATCTACGCATGCATGGCACGATACTCAACCAGCAGGAAGTGGCACAAATACTGGGAGTGGCTCGTCCCTCGCTGCACGTGCCTTATCGGAGCTGGCAAGCGAAGGATGCATCCGGATAGAAAAGAAGGAAATGCGGATAAATGAAATCTCTGCCCAAAAGTATTTATAAAAAATGCCCGCACTTATATATTATTCTTACCTTTGTCCAAGAATAAAAAGCTATGGAAAAGATTCTACTGGATGAAAAGTACGAACAGTTATTGTTCCAAATCCCTCTACTAAGGGATTTGCCACATAATATCAAGCAATCGCTGCTTGAGAAACTGGAATATTCAGTCTATTCTATAGACAAGAAAGATATAGTTGCCCGGCAAGGCACCCCCTGCAAGAAGCTATATATACTATTGGAAGGCAAATTGCGTGTAGATATTATAGACGGCCTGGGCAATAAGGTTATGGTAGAATACATCGTTGCCCCCCGGGCCTTTGCCACTCCCCATCTCTTCGGCAGCAACACCACACTGCCGGCAACTTTTACCGCCATTGAAGACTGTATCCTATTCACTGCGACCAAAGAATCCACCTTCAAACTTATCAGCCAGGATCCCAAAGTGCTGCACAACTTCCTTTGCATAACGGGAAATTGCAATGCCTGCACGGTTTCGCGATTAAAAGCCCTTTCCCGCAAAACAGTCCGCGAAAGGTTTGTCGTCTATCTGTTTGAAAACAGAATTTCCAACTCTACCAGCATCACCATAGCGCATACCAATCTGAGCTGGCAGAATACCTCAATGTAACCCGCCCGGCAACTTTCAAAGGAAATCAATAAGATGACCAAAGAAGGTATTATCCTAATGACGGGTAAGAAAATTGAGGTATTGAATGAAGCAGCTCTGAAAGAGTATATCTAAACTACCATTTACAAACAAGATTCTCGGATTGATGTTGACAGATACCCAGCCCAATCCTGCCAACGTTTATGGTCGCCGCCTTTCGCCACGCCCATGGACTTCGTACCCCGCATGATGGAGTAACCGGCAGAAAGCTTCACGCCCTTCATCACATTCCAGTCAAGCTGATAGTCTATCTCCGAACCCAATCCCTTTTTTACATCATCCAGCTTGGCAGCAGTAGCAAAATAGTGATAATTCAATTGCATACTCACCTGCTTGGATGTCTTGAAGTTAACACCCAACTGGGCATCCTGCAAACCGGGAGCGACTCCCTGCCAGGCAGAAGCATAGAAATAATCCATCGCTCCATAGAACTTATGATGTGTTCCGTAAAGGGGATCGAAAGCCTTGAACTTGTCACCCTCCCCGTCACTTCCACTCAGATAATCATAACCCAAGCTCACACTCCATTGCTTGTCTATGGCATAGGCAGCCTTCACGCTTGCCATAAAGGCAGATACACTCTGCGCATTCTTGTTCTTTCCGGTCTGGTAATAGAAAGCAGCCTGCACGGGCAGCCAGTTTCCCGATTCCGTTGATAAGTCACGTAAGTACCAAACGTCTGCAAATAGCGGGTACGGGAGGTCTCGGTCTCCGCATCACCGGTTTCCAGCCCCAGATTCATGAACAATAAAGAGACATCAAGATTGGAAGCTTGCGCCGCATAATGATACCAAAGGGTCTGCATATTCTTGTAAGGTTGCGCGCCGTCATAATAATAGGTACCGCCTTTTGACTTTTCCTTGTTTTGGTTGAAGGCAAGAATGAAATGCAGTTGGTGGGCATTCTTGGCATAGCCCAGCTTCAAGGCATCATGATAGCGACCTGCGACATTCCAGTCCAGTCCTCCTAAAATACGTTCGTCATCATAAGACAAGGTCTGGCGTCCCAGTTGTGCAAAAAACCGGCACCGAAATCGAGCTTTGCCCATGCTTCGTTCATGATGAAACGCCCGTTAGTATCTATCTGCGGGTCTTGTCCCCACACCCCTACATGCTGGGCGGAAATCTTCATGCTCAAGTCCGAGCGTTTGTACTCCATGGAAAGGCGTGCACGGTTGTTGATGAATGCAGCTGCTTTGTCTCCCTCGAAACGTGGGAACTGTGCACCGTTACGGTATTCTGCACGGGGTCTGATTTGCATCGACATGGTGAATTCGTTCTCTTTCTCCGCACTTTGCGCCCACAACATTCCGGGCAACAGCCATAAGCCTAATGCCAAATAAACTATCTTCATAAGTATTTTAATTTAAGTTATACGTATGTACACTCACTCCTTGTGCCGAGGGCAAATAATTGATGCCGTACCAGCACATTTGCAACAGCAGAAAAGATACAAGCAGGCCGACCAATGCCTTGCGATGTGCCGCGGGACGCCCCAGACGGAAATGGATATATGCCAGATAGGAAAACCAGGTAGCCGCCGCCCAAGTCTCTTTAGGGTCCCATGCCCAATAGTGTCCCCAAGCAGCTTTTGCCCAGACGGCACCGGACAGCATACCCAGCGTCATGAAAGCAAGCCCTACATAAGTCAAGTTATCGCACAGAGCCATCTCATGCCTTTCAATCCCCTTCTTCTTGAACCACAGCAGGTAGACAGCCATCACCGTAGCGGCACCCAGCATGGCGTAGGCAAACATATAAACAATGACATGAGGAGTGAACCACGGGCTCTGCAAGGCGGGCATCAAAGTCTTATTGTGTATTTCGGGCTTGAATATATTGATGCAGACAAACACCAGTGACAAAATGGTACTGAAACCGAGAATCCATTTATACTTCCAACGGCCGTAAGTGATGATTCCCGCCAACGGAAGAAAAAACGAATACCACAGACGGGTCTCTCCCATCGTCCGCATCGGAGGACGTTCCAAAGAAATCCACATACCGACAATGAAACTGAAAAAGACAACCAGTCCCAGGCAGGTAAAGGTATATACCACTGCCGGGCGTTTTCCACGCCATGCAGCGAAAGCTCCCCATCCCCAGAAGAGTAAAGCGACAATGGCAAACAGAGCAAAATAATCCCAACTCATACCGTCTCCTCCTTTCTTTCTTCTTTTCCTTTTGGTGCATTGACAAACAAGCAGACTGCTCCCAGCACCATCATTATAATGCCGGCATATACAGCCGGGAGCCAGGGGTCGCGCACCAGTTCAAAGACACTGACATCACTCCACCGTCCCTTCGTCTCGTCATAGCTCAATTGATAAATATTCCACCCGGATATCTTCAACGGACGATTCACCTCGATAGTGTCTTCCACCACATCTCCCGCCTGCGTATAAACCGTAACAGCAGACACAAACCGTTGCGGCTCACGTTCGGGCATCACCAGACTGGTCTGCTCCGACAAACGCAATGCCTTATAGGGGAACATGAAGCTGCCGCAACTCACCCATCCCTCCTTCGACTGTCCGGAGGCGGTGTTCACCGCTTTCAGATAAACGGCATAGGCAGCTCCCATCGAATGGAATTCAGTAAACTTTAAGGTATCTTCCGTAGCCACGGAGGCAGCCATAGGAATGGTTTGAAAAATGGAGATGTCCCAATCCAGCAATTTTCCCCGTTCCACCTTCTCTTCCAGCAACAAATGTTCCGGCATATCCTTCGGCAGTGCCTGCCCCGTCTCATTGTCTATCAGCATCAGTTTGGGAGGATACTCGTGTATAGTAAATTCTTTCAGCTCAACAGCAAGCGGAAGTTCCGTCAGCTTGCCGCCCTCATCTATGGCACGCCATTCGGTCTTGCCCAATTGGGTAATCATTTTAAGACGCTGCATATCCGCATTGCCCAGCGTTGCCGTCAGAAGGGCAACAAACAAGCCGGCATGATTCAGCAGAAAAGGAATCTTACGCACATTGAAGGGGATAGCGGCACGGAGAATAGTCATCCCTAAGACAGCAACCAGCCAGACATAAAGTAACACAAACGGCCCAAAAGAAAGCATTTTCGAAAAGCCGATGACATCTGCCGAAGGATGGGTGGAGGGAACCTGCCGTACCAACCCATAATGACAGTGATAGCCGCCACACAGACCAGGGAAGAAACTGCAGCCGTATAATGACTGAGCCATCCGAAACAATACACCCGTTTGCGAAGCCCATGCATCCCTGCCAGCAACAGCAAGAACAGCACCAGAACAATGATATTGACCGGCCATGCAAACAAGCCCCAACGAATGCCTCCAACGCTCCACTGTAACAGCAAGCCCGTGACAAACAGTCCTGCCCCACAGATAAAACCTTCCTTATACCCCCACGGTTTCTTCCACATCTTCTGATTTATGATTTGACGATGTACAAATTTATTTTAGTGCTAACCGGTTGTTAGCTTTCGCTTTTTCCAGCCAAGCCGGTGCTGTAGTCTTCAGGAAATTGTCCTTTGCAGCTCTTTCGGCATCCATATCGAGCCCGATATATTCCTGCGCCTTGTCTTTGGTGGAGATATCCGGCATAGGAACATTGTCTGTATATCCATGCTTCGCCAGCACCTTGGAGATAGCCAAACGCGCCTGCATGGCTCTATCCAACCCATGAGACAAGACACGCTGGATTTCTTGCGGTGCGTGGAAAGAGCACCGTGAGATGCCACACCGAAGTCCCAACGCCATTGTGCCTGACGAATCAGCGCCAACACATCTTTCATCTGCTCTTCCGTAGCTCCCTTATCCCAAGCAAATTTAGCTTCGATATGGGCTTTGGCAAGTTCCTGCTCCAAGCGGTTACGGATTTCATTGGCCTTGCGCTGGCGTTCGTAGACGTTGTTGCGCAAAGTTTCCTCACTTTCGCGGTGGCAGGTTTGGCAGGTACGGTCTATCATAGCCAACGGACTCTGTATATGGTGGTCGCTGAACTTCACGCCACCTTCACTCTTATAAGGCATGTGGCAGTCCGCACACGATACGCCACGCTGGCCGTGAATCCCCATCTGGGCTATTTCAAAATCGGGGTGCTGCGCTTTCAGGATAGGGGTACGGCTCAACTTGTGTATATAGTCGTAGAAACCAGCCTCATCATAATAGGCTTCCATGTCTTCCACCGTAAAACCTTTGTCCCAGGGGAAAGTCAGGTACTTGCCGTCGCCCTTGAAGTAATACTCCACATGGCACTGCGCACATACCAGTGAACGCATCTCCTGCGGAGTGGCCTTGGTAATATCCTTGCCTTGCGTTCAAAAGCCTCTATCAAGCCGGACGGCTGATATGCAGGTTCATGTTTTCCGGTTCGTGGCAGTCGGCACAACCAATCGGGTTTACAATTTCATCGCCCAAAGCGCCCCACTTATTGTTATAGAAAGCATCCACACCGATAGCTTCCATCATGCGGGGCACATCGGGGCTCTTGCAAGTCCAGCAAGTAGAAGGCTGCGGGCCATCCGTAGCAGTGGCAGGCGCACCGGTACGAAGAGTTGCCGTAATGTCTCGATGGCATGCATATGTCCGCGCGGAGTGGAATAGTCCTTGGAGAAGGCATATCCCGCCCAGAGCACTACCATCTCGGGACGCTGTTCCAATACATCCACAGCCACATTCCATTGAATTCACTCTGGAAGTCGGTCTTGGCAGTTTCAGTCCATGTCTGATACTCACGGGGGAAATCACTCTTAAAGACTTCGTTGCGTGCCTCAATTCCCTCAATCACTGTTTTGCGGTTATTGAATACACTTGCCAGCTCGGCCCTGCGCTCCATCAAGGCAGAAACACATAGCCCCAAGACAAATACAACGACCATTGAACCACCGAACAACAGCCATCCTTGCCACGATTTTAATCTCTTTTCCATATCTATGAAGATTTATTGTTATTATTCCTTTATCAGTTTCTGCAACCACTCCGGCACGGGAGATTCCGGATAGGGTACCAATGCAGCGGGTGTAGACGAAAGACTGTTCATTCCACCATGAGGCACGTCGCGGTGGCAATCCCAGCATGCCTTTCCGTCGCCGGTGAGGGTCATCATGTAGTCTATTTTACCAGCATCCACAAACTCGTTGGTCAGTTGCGTATGGCAACGGATGCAATTATTCATAATGACCTGCGCACTTGCTGCCTCGGCTTGGATAGCCTGCGGTTCGCTTTTAGTGAGAAAGGCACCCACGTGCTTCATGCCGTCCATGCCTTTGAAAGCCCATTTCTTTACTATATTTTCATGAGGGACATGGCAATCGTTACAAGTGGCATCCCGGCTGTGGGAACTGTGCATCCAGGTTGCATAATAAGAAGCCATGATGTGGCAGTTGACACATGCCGCAGGGTCATCTCCCAGATAAGTGTGCGCCCGGAGAAGATACATAAACAAGCCTCCGCCGCCGACGAGGACACCGCATACAATGAGTGCCGTTACTTTCCATCTGTAGGACGGAAATAGTTTACTTATGATTGGTAACTTCGCCATAAAATGAATATTTTCAGCAAAAATAGGCAGTTACAATCTAAAAAAGTGTAATCATGATTACATTTTTCCATTTATTTTTCAGTATTTTTAATAAAGCATTCATTCTCCAGACATACCTATATGAAAACGTCCACAAAACACGCACGCCTGCGCATCTTGTGGACATCTTCATCCTTTTATAAAACTGCCTGCTTTTTCTAAGCAACTTTCTTTAATTGTATGTTCGCTTTCCTACTGCCCTTCCGAATCAATCTGCGAATCCAAAGATAATAGCCCGTCAGCGGCAAGCTGGCCCCTACCAAAGCGGCAAGGAAACTCAATATGCGGGTGGTCAGCCCTCCCCAACTGCCTACATGAACGGAGAATATCCAGCCACGGATTTTTCCTGAAGCGTCGGCATCCTTATATAAGGTAGCCCCGGTGATTTCACCGCTACGGGGATTGAACGTATAGCGGTCGGCAGCACGCTGGTTGCCCAACCGATTGAAAGAAACCGTAGCAGAGCCTTTGAACACGGTAATCTGTTTATAATCAGGATTGAGTTCCTTCAGTTCTTCGTAAACCTTCTGCCAGTTTGCAAAGGGAGAGAAGGGCTTTCTTTCACGATTCTCAGTTCCCGGTCTGCCATCAGACCGACCTTGTCCCCCATCTCCTCCGTGGGCAGCAGTTTGTGCCGGAGCACCGTGTCCCCCACCTCCTTGCGCAGTTTCCACTCCGAAGACCTTGTAGAAACCGGTACGATACCAGGAGAAAGACCATGTCAGTCCCGTAAGCGCCATTGCCAGCAGAAAAATCAGCGTGTACATACCGCCTGCCACATGCAGGTCGTAGCAGAAGCGGCGCCAACCTTTATTGATAACAATCTTCAGACTGTTCTTCAAAACTTTCTTTGTACGGGGCCACCAAATGACAATGCCCGATATCAGGACAAAGACAAACATCAGCGTGGCAGTGCCCACAATCATTTTCCCCCAGAAGATGCCTCCATCGGGCTTCATGCTGTCCAGCAACCAGCGATGCAGGCGGAACATGGTCGTGAAAAACGGCGCACGCTCATACTTGCCCTTTATCTCACCCGTATACTGGTCTACATAGACGGAAGCACGACGAGGTTTGGAAAGGTTCACCTGCCAGGCACGCTCCGGAGCAGACGAGGCTGTGACACCCGTCACAGAAACACTATCCGGCAGAGTAGCGGCCACTTTTTCGGCCACCTTGCCCATGGGAAGCGGTGCCGGCCCGACTTTCTCCACATAGTAGAGGTCGCGGTGGCAGAGCTCCATCACCTCCGTCTCGAATACCAGCATGGCTCCGGAAAAACAGATAAGGGTAATCAGTAGCCCGAAGGGGACTGAAAGCCATAAATGTATCTTACGAAAAACTTTCTTCATAGGAGCTTTATTCCAGTTTACCTACACCGTTCAGTTGGGTTGCATTGACAACCAGACCTTTGGTAGCTGTTGCATTGGCAGGGTCTACCTTATAGATGGCAGGATAGCCGGAAGAGGTAGTGACTGCCACATATGCGTTGCCATTTTCCATGTACGGGGTATTACCAAAGCCAGAGACATCGCTTGGAAGGCCGTTCACATAAGTCAAAGCTCCAGTGGAGGCATTGAAGACGGCAAGTTGGTTGGCAACCTTGTCTGATGCCGTAATTGCCTTATCATACATCAGCAGCAGGAAATAATTACCTGAAATATACCAAGTCCGCAAGAAAGAGGCGCCATTGGCTTTCTCTTCAAGATTATAGTAATAAGCGGCATCAAATTCTTCTGCTTTGGTATCGATGCGTACAACTCCAGCAGGCAATGTAGTCTGCTGACGCGAATCACTCATGGTCTTGGCATAGCTCGGAGAAAATACATATACATAGCCGTCGTCGGCAAGCCAGTTCATCTGGTAGTACTGTGAACGGTTACGTCCGGCAGCATAACTGATTTTGTCTGTAGTGATGACCTTATGAGAATTCAGTGTCTGATCACCAAAGATAGCGATATGGCATTCATTAGGATACTGGGTCCATTGCAATTCGTCCTTCTCATAGGCACCGCTACCCTGCCCGCCGGATTCTGTCTTTATTAAATCCTCATTACCGGAAAGCACCCACTTGTAGCTACCGTCTTCGTTCTTCTGCATGCAACCATACTGGCTAAGCCCCATGGGAATGGCTGCTGCATAAACCTTACTGCCCACTTGTTCTATACCGGCCAGTGTTACGTATTCACCATTTTCAAGGAAATTTTCGGCAAGAAATGGAGTATCCTTTGTTACCGAGTTCTTTGTATAAGTCTGTTTCTCGACATCCAGATAGGAAATCAAAAAAGATTGGGGAGTATATCCATTTGCATCATTCAGTTCCGTAGGGCCGTCGCCGGTAGAAGTCGTCATTATAAATTGGTCATAATAGCCGTAGGTAGTGAAACGATTGACGTTATACTCCTGGCTACGTTTTTCCAGTTCACCGTTTGTATTCATAATGAACGACTGGGTAGTGCCTGCATTTCCCTGGTGATAGTTCAAGGCATACAGATATTTGTTTCCGTAGAACACCCAGTAAGTAGCCCCATCGTTCACAAGGCCATTGCCGGCAGCAGTAATTTCACCGCTTTCCAGTGACTCGGCTGTCAGCAGGACAGGAACGGAGCTACCTGAAACTGTAGCCGTGGCAGCTATCACATAGTTACCCTTTGAACCGGAACCGGAGCCGAACCCGGTTCGTCTGTGTCTGTACAAGAAATTAAAGCCATTCCGGTCATTGCCATTGCCAAGAGGCCGGACAAAAGATAATTCTTCTTCATTTGTTCTTCTTATTAATTACACCTATTAAAACCATTATATTTATTAATCACCAAAATGTACACGTACCTTGCCATAGAACGCACGCCCGGCTTTCTGAAGACTGAAATTGTCGTACAAATCCTCGTTCGTGAAGTTGCGGCATTCAAACGAGATATTATAGCGGCCATTCTTCAGACTATAGCTCAATGTCAGGTTATGGGAGAACTGGTCGGGTACCATGAAATCCTTGTTCTTGCTACCGATGGCCTGCGAATAGTAGGAGAAGCTGTGCATGTACTGGTTGTCGTAAGTCACGGACAGCATATTCCCTTTCTTCCAGAGGTCGCGCCAATAGAAGTTTACGTCAAAATCAGCAAACTGATAGGGCACATTGGGAATGCGTGCCTTGTAACCGAGATTTTCCACAGAGTTGCCGGTACTGCCGATTTGCATCTTCTCATTGTCACGCACATTCATCTGCGTGAAGTTGCCGCCCACACTCAGCCAGCGTCCGAAGCCATAGCGTGCCGATACATTGTATCCCTTCGTCAGCACCTTGCCGTAGTTGGTATAAGTGGCCCCTTCTTTTCCTCCGCTCAAGTCCTGGATATTGCGCTGGATATAATCCTTCGTATTGCGGTATACCACACCGCCTTCCACGTAGACAGAATGTTTTCCAAAACTCCGGGAATAACTCAGGTTCAAGTTGATGTTGTCACTTTTCTCGGGACGGATGCCGATGTCTCCACTCTCCAGGTCTTCGTCACCAAACATCTCTTCGATAGTGGGCAGGCGGTAAGCTTTTTCATAAGAGAGCTTCGCCTGCAAGCCGGGCAGGATGAAGTAGGTTCCGGCAGCACATATCCCCAAGAGTCTACCGTACGGCTGGTGCGTACATAATTACTACCGGTATCATCCTCGGCCATAGGTCCTGCCACATACTGGCGGTAGTATTTGCCGAATGCCGAGAAGTTCCACTTTTCGGAAGGCATCAGGCGGTATGACAAACCGGAGATATTCTTGCGGGTCTGCTTGGCAATGGCATCCGTCTGTTCTTCCACCGCCAACAGTGAAGTATTATCACGCTGGAATGCACTCAACACATGATTGAAAGTCAGCATGTGGACTCTGGCAATGCGGTAATTCAAGGTCAATGTACCGTTCCAATTGTCATTATCGGCACGGGAATACTGGCGGGACTGTTCGCCGGGACTGTTCAGCGGATGTTTCTCACCAAGCCAGTTGTATTCATAGCGGGCAGTATCCACATTCGTAGTGGCATTGCGATTGTAGTTGGCTGTCAACACCATATCCAGCCCCTTGATTATCAAGTTGCGTTTGCTGTATTCCATCGAAGGCATTAGTGAATGGCCGAAGCGGTGCTTTTCTCCGAAGACTGTCTTCTGGCGTACACCGGTCTGTATGTCCTTGTACATGTGCGAATAGGTGAAACCGAACATCAGCCGGTCTGCCCAACTTTTGTCCACAATACCCGCTTTGGCACAATGGCTTCGTTGTGGTAAGTATCATTGAAACGCTTCACGCGCACCTTCTCACTTTCGTTGAAACTGCCCGTCTCAAAATCCTTTACCGGCGCATCTACATGATAATCGTTGTCCGAGTAGTTTTGAAAGGCATTGATTTCATAGCTGAAACCGTTCTTGAAAGTCTGTCCGAAGTTAACGTATGAGCGGTGGGTATTGAACGAGCCGTAAGAATAAGAAGCATCCAGGAACCAGTTCCGGCGTTTCTTGTTGGTAACAATATTGATGACACCGCCAATGGCATCCGTACCGAAGCCCACGGGAACTACACCCTTATATACCTCTATACGGTCGGCAAAGCTCACCGGAATATTGTTCAGGCTGAAGGAGCTTCCCACACCTTCCTGCGGCACACCGTCAATGAACACCTTGACGTGCTTTCCGCTAAAACCGTCCAGCATCAACTGCATGTCCGAACCTACCCCACCCGACTCACGGAGTTTCATGCCCGGAGCCTTGGTCAAGGCATCGCTCAGATTCTTCGTGGTGTTCTGGAGTTCCTTTGTATCGACTGCCACAGCATTGAATGCCGACCTCTTCACCCGGCTTACTCCGGTAGAAACGATAGTCACCTCGTCCAGCTGTTGCGTTTCGGGAGCGATGGTTATGTTCAGCTTCATCCGCTCATCATTGACCAGTTTCACCTTTTTCTCCACCTTTGTATAACCTACGGCAGACACCACCAGCGTATAGTCGCCGGCAGGCGCCTTGATGTGATAGAGGCCTTCCTGATTCGTGGTTCCTCCATAACTCGTCCCTTTCAGATAAACAGTCGCAAAATCCACCGTTTCTTTTTCCGTAGAATGATTCTACCCGAAATCATCCCTCCTCTCCTCTGCGCATGTACAGACAGAGAAGCCAACAGAAGGAAAAACAGCAGCGAGAATTTAAGTGTATATGCTTTCAATTTTATAATAATTATAATGTTGTTAGTAAACCGGTGCAAAGGTCATTATTAACAGCCAGCTGTGCAATCGCTTATTGTAGGTAATTATATGGAGTGGATTTATCGTATATATCATATTACGCAATCACCATTGATGGGTATTATCAATAATAAATCTAAAAAAAGAGGAGCCGGGAAATGAAAAACCCCTATTTATAGGTATTGCCCAATATGCCTTTTTGTACGACCTTTGCTGCAAATTAAAACAAGACAACGGACAATAAATTATTAAAGTTTAAGTATGAAAATTGAAAAGATTGTAGCCCGTGAAATCCTTGATTCACGCGGCAATCCCACAGTAGAAGTGGACGTTATTCTGGAATGTGGTGTTATGGGACGCGCAGCAGTGCCTTCCGGTGCTTCTACCGGCGAGCACGAAGCGCTGGAACTTCGCGATGGCGACAAGCAACGCTACGGTGGTAAAGGTACACTAAAAGCAGTAGAAAACGTCAACAAGATAATCGCACCGGCACTGATTGGCTGGTCGTCACTGGAACAGCGTACCATCGACCACAAGATGCTTGAGTTGGACGGCACGCCTACCAAATCCAAGCTGGGTGCCAACGCCATTCTGGGTGTCTCACTGGCAGTAGCCAAAGCCGCTGCCAATTATCTCGATATACCTTTATACAGATATATCGGTGGAGTAAATACCTACGTAATGCCGGTCCCGATGATGAATATCATCAATGGAGGTTCACACAGCGACGCTCCTATCGCTTTCCAAGAATTTATGATTCGGCCGGTAGGCGCCTCTTCCTTCCGTGAAGGCCTGCGCATGGGAGCCGAAGTATTCCACGCCTTGAAAAAAGTGTTGCACGACCGCGGCCTCAGCACTGCCGTAGGTGACGAAGGCGGTTTTGCACCGGCACTGGCAGGAACAGAAGATGCGCTGGACTCCATCATGAGCGCCATCAAGGCTGCCGGCTACGAACCGGGCAAGGATGTGAAAATCGGTATGGACTGTGCCTCATCCGAGTTCTTTAAGAACGGTATCTATGACTACTCCATCTTTGAAGGCGAAAATGGTAAAAAACGTACTGCCGACGAACAAATAGCTTACTTGGAAGATTTGATTAATAACTACCCGATTGACTCCATCGAGGATGGCATGAGCGAAAACGACTGGGAAGGCTGGAAGAAGTTGACCGAACGCATCGGCAACCGTTGCCAGCTGGTTGGCGACGACCTGTTCGTGACTAACGTGGAATTCCTTGAAAAAGGTATTGCCATGGCTGCGCCAATTCCATCCTTATCAAAGTCAATCAAATCGGTTCACTCAGTGAAACGCTGGATGCTATCGAAATGGCACACCGCCACGGTTATACCACAGTGACTTCTCACCGTTCCGGCGAAACCGAGGACGCCACCATTGCAGACATTGCCGTTGCCACCAACAGCGGACAAATCAAGACCGGTTCTCTGAGCCGCTCCGACCGCATGGCGAAGTACAACCAACTATTGCGCATCGAAGAAGAACTGGGTAACCTTGCTGTCTATGGCTACAAAAGAATAAAATAACCCTTTGTAGTGAATAAGTCATAAAGAGGGAATAGCGTCTTTGGGAAAAGGCGCTATTTTTATTAAAGAATCGTCTATATCTTTGCAAAAGTCATCCCCTACTATCCTCTATAGGAAAGATTCTTTCCAAGATGGTAGCAGGTTAATGTTTCATTGACTAAAGACTATTCGTCCGACAGTCGTTACATTATCGTCCGACATATGTTTAATTATCGTCCGATAGCTGTTGGACGATAAATTAACATATGTCGGACGAATAGTTTTTAGTAAGCAAGAATATAAAATATAGCGGCGCAACAATCATTTGCTCCCAAAGCCTCCCTTTATTATTTACGGAGGCCTTCAAAACAGTCCTCATTCACGGTTCATCAAACGATGCTCTGCCATCTGCTCGAACTTCGTGCCGGGACGTCCGTAATTGGCATACGGATAAATGGAGATGCCTCCGCGCGGGGTGAAGATACCCGTCACCTCAATATACTTAGGTTCATCAAATGAATGAGGTCTTTCATTATGATGTTCACGCAATCCTCGTGGAAAGCACCATGATTGCGGAAGCTGAACAAGTAGAGTTTCAAACTCTTGCTCTCTACCATCTTGACATCGGGGATATAGCAAATACGGATTTCCGCAAAGTCCGGTTGCCCCGTGATGGGACAGAGGCTGGTGAATTCGGGGCAGTTGAAACGCACCCAGTAGTCATTGCCGGGATGCTTGTTATCAAATGCCTCCAATACTTCGGGGGCATAGTCCTGACGGTATTCTGTCTTTCTCCCCAAAAGGGAAAGTTGGTCTTTCAATTCTGTCATAGCCATATATTTTTAGTGATACAAGTGTGCCTCATTTAGTAGAAGCCAAAAACTTTTCCAATCCTTCTCTGCGCAACGTGCATGCCGGGCAGTGTCCACAACCATCTCCCGGGATACCGTTATAACAAGTCAGCGTTTCGTGACGTATAAGTTCGAGCACTCCAAGCTCGTCTGCCAGCGCCCAGGTCTCCGCTTTGTCAATCCACATCAGTGGTGTGTGCAGTACGAATTGCTCGTCCATAGCCAGGTTCAGCGTCACGTTAAGCGACTTGATGAAAGCATCCCGGCAATCGGGATAACCGCTGAAATCGGTCTGCGACACCCCCGTCACAATATGATTAATCCCCCGCTCGCGCGTAGACGGCGGCTATACTCAGGAAAAACAGATTGCGTCCCGGCACAAAAGTATTCGGAAAGCTGTCTGCCGGCTTCTCCTGGTCCATCTCCATGCCGGCATCTGTCAATGAGTTATGTCCCAGCCGGCCGATAAAGGAAACATCCATTACTTCGAACTCCACACCTGCCTTACGGGCAATGGCCCTCGCCAAGTCCACTTCCTTCTGATGTTTCTGTCCATACAGAAAACTCAGCGCATACACTTCTTAAATTCACGTTTTGCCCAAAAGAGGCAAGTGGTCGAGTCCTGCCCGCCACTGAATACCACCAAAGCAGTGTCCCTATTCATCTTGTTAAAAGCCTCTCCCCTTGCCCTCCCCCGTAGGGAGGGAAACAGAGAGGGCATTGCTAATTATTTGTTTGACATAATAACTGATTTCCCCTCACTACGGGTAAGGGCTTTAAATATCGCCTATTTTCCATACTTTATAGGAGATGCCTTCATCATAGACATCACTACCGTCTATCCGCTTAATAGCTTTTACCACACGGATAGTCACAGGCAGTATCAATACCTCGTACATGGACTTCAGCAGAATCTGGATACACATCATCACCAGCAACTCCCGCCATGCAATGATTCCTCCGAACGCCACCGGAAAGAAAATCAACGAGTCTGCCGTCTCACCAACCACCGTCGACCAAATGGCACGTGCGGAGAAATTACGCCCGTTGCTTGCCAGTTTCATGCGGCTCATTACGTAGCATTCAGAAAAGAGCCCACCAAGAATGCCGTCAGACTGGCTATGACAATACGGGGCGCCATTCCAAAAACAAAATTGAAATGCGCGGCACCATCCCAGAAAGGGGCGGCAGGCAACGCCACGGCTATCAGTCCCAGCATTACCACAAAAAAAGTTCATGGCAAAACCGCTCCAGATAATCAGGCGGGCTTTACGAAAGCCCCAAACCTCGGCTATGCAATCGTTGATAATATAAGAAATCGGGAAGACCAGCAATCCGGCTGTTACGGTAATACCAAAAACCTGGATAACTTTAGTCTCAAGAAGATTGGCTGCAATCAAGCATACATTGAACAGAATGCCCAGCAACATAAAAGGTACAGATACTTTTTGTTTCATACTCCTGTTTTTTACGTGGTGTTCTAGAATACACGACCGCTATTCACGGCATCATACATTTTAAATCCGGTTGCAAAGGTACAACAAGTTTTGCAAATGAACAAACAACATATATTTTAACTAAATCCCAAGCAAGACAAAGCTCCTTTTTTTTATTCGAAGTAATTACAGACAGTGCATATTTAGTTAACGAGACTTAAATAAGATTTCCCAAACCAAGAATATTATTTACAATAGTTTTAAAAAACATAAACCAATAGCATAAAAATCAATATATTAACTGATTTTAGCACAAAATCAAAAACATGCAACCAAGTTTGCTCTCAAACAAGATTTCATTCACGCAAATTTCTTAAGCAAATAAAATAATGGACAACATATTTTAATACATACGATTCTATATTTTAAATAATGAAAATTAGGATTATATTTGATAACAACAATCCGGAAGCTCTGGAAAGCACATTGATATTAACCAAGAATATACCATATTATATATAGTAACCTTAGAAAAACAATGAATGCCTATGATTTACCCGAAAGCCCCAAGACACTATTAGTGTCATCTTCTATTCAACCTATTTATTTTGAGATCCATTAGCTTAAACAAAAAACATCTATTATGAATGAAAATCGTAAACGAGGAACATCGAACAACAAAATCCTCACAGCAATTGCCATCGCCTCCCTATTTATAGGAAGCAGCAAAATCATGGCAATAGAGACCTACTCGGAAAATTCATTCGGAGTGACAGAACAGATGCAGGCACAAACAGCCCGCGGTATTGTTGTCGACCAGAATGGAGAGCCTATCATCGGAGCAAGTATCTTGGAAAAAGGTACTACCAATGGAGTTACCACCGACTTATACGGTAAATTCTCGCTAAACGTAAAAAGAGGTGCCACCCTGTCATTTCCTACATCGGTTATAAGACGCAGGAAGCCAAAGCAGATGCCAACATGAAAATCACCCTTACAGAAGATTCCGAACTACTGGATGAAGTAGTTGTTGTCGGTTACGGTGTACAGAAAAAGAAACTTGTCACCGGCGCCACTGTACAAGTGAAAGGAGAAGACATAGCCAAGCTGAACACTGTGGATGCCCTGGGCGCTTTGCAGAGCCAGTCACCGGGTGTCAACATCACGCAAAACAACGGCTTCCTGGGTTCGGGCTTTAAGGTGAATATCCGCGGTATCGGTACTACCGGAACCTTCTCCCCGCTTTATGTGGTAGATGGAGTTGCCAACGGTAGCATCGACGGCTGAACCGAGTGACATTGAATCTTTGGACGTCTTGAAGGATGCCGCTTCCGCCGCCATCTATGGTGCGCGTGCTGCCAACGGCGTTATCCTGATTACCACCAAACGAGGTAAAACCGGCGTTGCCGAAGTCAGTTACGATGGCTATGTCGGTGTGCAGAACCTCTACAAAATCCCTACTATCCTCAATGCCCAAGAGTACATGATGATGCAGGATGAAGGCCGTGTAATGGACGGATTGAGTCCGTACAACTGGGCGACCTATATTCCGGAAAGGGATTTGCAGGCCATACAGAACGGAACATGGAAAGGGACAAACTGGCTGAAGGAAGTGCTGAATGAAGATGCATTGGTACAGAACCACGCAGTCAACATCACCGGAGGAACAGACCGTTCCAGATATGCCATAGGTATTTCATACACCAACCAAGAAGCCACCATGGGAGTTCCCGGCGAATTTCCAGAAATGAACCGCTACAACTTCCGCGTCAACTCGGACCACGTAGTCATGAAAAAAGGCAATCTTGACTTCCTGAAAGTAGGCGAAACCATCAACTACAAATATTCGCAAACGCAAGGTTCATTCGGAACCGGCGGCATTTATTGGAACGGAGTGCACAATATGCTCATCATGAGCCCGTTGATGCACCCTTACAATTCAGACGGGGGCTACTACCTCTATGCAGACCAGGAAAAGGATAACTACAAATGGGATATCTCCAACGGAGCCAATAAAAACCCGATAGCTTATCTGGACTACTATATGAACCAGAACCTAAGCAAGTCCCATTACATGCAGAGCAGCTTCTATGCAGAACTGCAACCCATCAAGAACCTGCGTATCAAGAGCCAGTTCGGTTACATCATGGGAGCCTCCAGTTATCGTTCCTATTTGCCGAGATTCGATTATCTGAGTGCGTCACTCAACAACGCAGAAGACAAGGTTACCCAATCCATGTCTATGTATAACCGTTGGTCATGGGACAATACAGCCAACTACATCTTCAATATCGATGACCACAACATCGACGTCCTGGTAGGTCAGAGTATTGAAAAATGGGGTATGGGAGAAGAAATGAGCGGTTCAGCCATAGGCTCAAACTTCTATGATTTCAAGCACGCTTATTTGTCCAATGTTCCATTGACCGCCAACAGTGTGTCCTCCTTGACTGGCAAGCCTAACGGGGAAGGTTCCATCGCCTCCTTCTTCGGACGTGTCAACTACAACTATCAGGAGAAATACATGGCTTCTGTCATCATGCGTGCGGACGGTTCCTCCACTTTTGCCCGCGGACACCGCTGGGGATACTTCCCTTCAGTATCCGCAGGATGGGTTATCAGCAACGAGTCCTTCATGTCAGGAATCAAATGGCTGGACTTCTTAAAGCTACGCGCTTCCTGGGGGCAAAACGGTAACTGTAATGTATCTACTTTCCAATATCTTTCACTGATAACTTCCAACAACGGATATGGCGGTTATACGTTCGGCGACTCCATGGACCTCATCAGTACCGGTTCATACGCCTACCGACTGACAACCCGGACCTTACCTGGGAAACACAGGAGCAATTGAATTTCGGTATCGATGCACGCTTCTTGAACAACCGCCTGGGCTTTGAATTCGACTGGTATAACAAAAATACCAGAGACTGGCTGGTTACGGCTCCGGTACTCTCTTCCTTCGGTGCCAATGCAGTGTCCGTCAATGGCGGTAATGTAAAAAACACGGGTATTGAAGTAGGACTCCACTGGAACGACAACATCGGAAAGGATTTCCAATATGGAGCCAACCTGACCCTTGCTCACAACAAGAATGAAGTGACCAAGATTGCCAACAAAGACGGAATCATCCACGGTAGCGGCAGCGTTCTGTGGGAAGGAGCCGAAGAGTGCTTCCGTGCTGAAGTAGGCAAACCCATCGGCTACTTCTACGGCTACAAGAGTAACGGCATATTCCAGAACCAGGAACAGATAGACAACTACAAAGGTCCGAAACTGAACGGCGACAAGACACAGCCGGGTGACGTAATCTGGGCAGACACCGACAATAGCGGTACGCTCGATGCCAATGACCGTACTATGATAGGTAACCCGAATCCCGACCTGACAATGGGACTTTCCCTGAATGCCAGCTGGAAGGCCATTGACTTCTCAATCACTACTTACGGCGCATTCGGCCAGCAGATTCTGAAGTGTTATCGTGACTTCTCCTCCTCACCCTTGAATAACTATACAGCAGAGATATTCCAACGCTGGCACGGCGAAGGTACGTCCAACAAGTTCCCGAGACTGTCCAGCGCTTCCAGCTCCAACTGGAACAGAGTATCAGACATTTACATCGAAGATGGAGACTATCTCAAGATAAAGAACATCACTGTGGGATTCGACTTCAAGAAAGCATTCAAGAAGTTACCGGTACAACAGCTGCGCCTGTATCTGACCGCACAGAACCTCTTTACCTTCACCGGCTATTCCGGTATGGACCCGGAAATCGGTTACGGTGGCGACGATTATGGTTGGGCATCAGGCATCGACCTGGGCTACTACCCCAGTGCACGTACCTATATGATAGGCTTAAATGTAAAATTCTAATTAACCGAAGAAATTATGAAAAAGATATTATTCATAGCATCAGCAATACTGATTCTTCTTTCAGGATGCGAAAACTTCCTCGATTCGGAACTTTTGACCGAAAAGACAACCGCCAACTTCCCGGAGACAGAAAAGGATGCCCAAGAGATGGTGACGGCCATATACGCCCATCTGTTGTTTGAAAGTCCTGAAACCTCTTCCCAGTATTACATTGCCCAGTTGGCAGGTGACGACTGTCTGGGAGGCAACCTCTCCTACTCCAACAACTGTGCCACCAACTTCCTTATGTACAGTGGCAATCTGAATACATTTGCCGGTATCTGGGACCGTTGCTACACCCTTATCAACCGTGCCAACAATGCCATCAACACAATGGAGAATGTGAAATCATGGTCCAGCGAGAGCGAACGTAACCGACTTTTCGGTGAGTCCTACTTCCTGCGTGCCATGGCTTATTATGAGCTGGCACAAGTCTTTGGCGGAGTTCCTTTACGCACCACACTGGAAAGTACCAACCTGCCGCGTGCATCCGTAGACGAAATCTACGCCCAGATTGCAGCCGACTTGAAAAACGCCATTGAAATGATGCCGGCAAAGATTTATCCGAAAGGCTCAGACATGACCGGACACGCTACAAAATATGCTGCCGAAGCCATGATGGCACGTGTATTCCTTTTCTATACCGGACGCTACGAAAAAAACGAGCTCCCCAACGGAACTACCAAAGAGGAAGTCATCTCTTGGATAGATGACTGTGTAAACAACTCCGGTCATAAACTGGTGTCCGACCAACGCAACATCTGGCCTACACCAACGATGCTACCGAAGACAATACCGAAGGGTTCCGTTACCAATACGTTATCAACCATAACCTGAAATGGGAAGGAAACAGTTCCGACGAAACTTTATTCGCCAACAAGCATAACCTGAAATCCGACTGGACCTATACCTGGTTCTCCAACACATGCGCGCAATTCTATTCACCGTCTGCCGACAACTATTCCAACAAAGACAGTTATCCCTTCGGCACCGGTTGGGGAGCTGGCCCTGTATCTCCGGCTATGGTCAACGAATGGAAAGACTGGGCCGCCAAGCAGACCTATACGGACGGTTACAAGGAGGATCCCCGTCTGACCGGTTCCATATGGTCGTACAAAGCACTTGATCCGAATGTTGCCGGCAATGTACTGATGGACTGCACCATGGACGAGGGTGAACCGGAATATACCGTATCCTATCGTTACTATGAACAAACCGGCTATTTCCAGAAAAATACATCAATATCAATTCCTACAATGAAGGCAAAATCGAACCTTTCGGCAAGCAGATGTTCCCCGGAATATCTTCGCAGACATCCCAACAGCTACTCCAAATAGCCGACTTGATTCATATCCGTTTTGCCGACGTTCTGCTCATGCAGTCCGAGCTGAAACAAGACGCTACGGGTCTGAACAAGGTACGTGCCCGCTCCCACTTGGCTCCGGTGGCCTACTCCCTGGAAGCCATCAAGCAGGAACGCCGCTGGGAACTTGCATTCGAGTCCATCCGCTGGTGGGATATCCTTCGCTGGTCGGGTCCTTCGCTTGAGGAAGCCGGTGACATACTCAACAAACAGACCGGGTTCAATATAATAAATGCCGCTACGGTGGTACCGATGGTCAAATTCGACTATAAGAAACGCCTACAAGCAACCCAAGGCTACTGGCCCATTCCGCAAGACGAAATCGACATCTCCAATGGAGTCCTTGAGCAGAATCCAGGCTGGGATGCATCTGCCCAGTTCTCGGATTGGAACAATATGTAAGAGTATTAACCTATAAATAAAGACAATATGAAAGTAACAAAAATATTGATAGCAATGCTTGCTTCAGCCTTCATCGTTACTGCATGCGATCCTATCGAAGACGAAGACTTGCGAGACAAATATGTGACTGATGCCGGTACACCCATAACCAAGGAGCATTACAAGCCGCCATATCCATTACCCAACCCTTCCCCAACCAAGACGGAGTAGTGGAAGGCGACCAGTATATCGCCCTGAAAAACTCCCGCCCGGACATTGGCGGTTCATGGCACATAGAATGGGGGGCGAAGGAAGTAAACAAAGTAAGACTCTGGTCACGGACAACGCTACGGTCATCATGGAGTCCAATGCGGACTATTCCATCTACTATATGGGCATTTCCGCCAATCAGATTATCAAGACAGATCCGGTTGTAGTGACTGTGACCAATGTATTCGACGATTGGTCCACTTACTTCACCGGTGCAACCGACAAGAGTGACAAATCTGCCAAGAAGACCTGGAAATTCCGTGAAGTCAGCTGGGGTTCCGTCTGCAATATGGGGCTCATGGAGGCTGGAAATATACCAGTGCAGGCTATACTCCCGAATCAAATTTTGCCTGGTGGGCCAATGTCACTGCCGCCGAAGCGGGAGACCAGTCCATGGTATTCGAATTCGACGGAAACAAGATGAAAACCTATGATGCCAGCGGAAACCTGAAGGCAGAAGGTACTTTCTCCTTCACACACGAAAAACCGGAAGACGGAGTACTGGGTGAACTGATAACAAGTATCCCCACCATCGGAGGAAATTATGACGACAACGGACAAAGCGTAGGCAGCAACAAATTCTGGCTGCTGACACTGGATGAGAACTATATCACAATCTATCATCCCGGCAAGTATAGCGGTGGTGTGGATTGGGACGACAGCGGCTGGTATGCTTATTTCAAGACTGAAGCAGAAACCGATTCTGAATAATATGCACTCTCTATGAAAAGGAAACTGCTATTTATAATAGCTACTGTCTTTCTAGTAGCTGCATGTCACAATGACGACTACATGCCCGGACTGCCAGCTCCGGGAAATGAAGACAACGAGACCGAAATGGCCGAGCAGGTTGCAGGCCGGGTTGCATTGGGCTACGTCACTTATTATGGCACATCCATACCCGATGCCAAATACCTGACCCACATAAACTACGCTTTTGCAGAATTATATGTTAAAAACGGAATTTATGAAAAGTTTGGCCTGCAAGGTGATAAATCCCGTTTTGATAAGGTAAAGAAAATAAAGAGCCAGTATCCACATGTGAAGATATTACTCTCTTTTACCAATAGCGTTTCCAATACTGACAATTCCCAGGACGGAGGTTTCTCCGCCCTGGCGAAGAGTCCGGAAATGCGCAAGCAATTCGCACAAGACTGCAAAGCCTTTGTTTCGAGTGAGGGCATAGACGGTATTGACATTGACTGGGAATTTCCCGGTATGACTTTCAGCAGCAATGCCTATGACGAGTTGGTAGATGTGGAAAACTTCACCCTATTGATGAAAGACCTGCGTGCAGCGTTGGGGCAGTCCACCCTATTGACCTATGCAGGTTATTGCATGGACAAGCGTCCCCAAGGCGAAGGCTATAAATATATTGATGTAAAGGCCGTAGACCCGTATGTAGATTTCGTCAATATCATGGCCTATGATCTGGTTGATGCCCCCCAGCATCAATCAGCATTGAACAAGCCAAGTAATTACTGGGACTGCCAGCGTTCCGTAGACGAATACCTGAATGCAGGGGTATCTGCCGACAAATTAGTGTTGGGAATTCCGTTCTACGGAAGAGCCGATTTCAATGCCGGCGGCAGCATCAATTATCGGGATATTCTCAACCTGAGTAAGGATGACGGCTATGTCATCGAAAATTGGGATACAGAAGGCAATGTCCCCTATGTCACCAAAAACGGCAGTTTCTACTGTGGTTACGACAATCCCCGCAGTATTGCCCGCAAAAGGTGAATGGATATTAAAAAATGGCATGAAAGGCATGATGTTCTGGGATTATGAAGGCGATGACACCATGGGAACCTACGCAAAGCGCTGTGGAATGCCGTCATGAAAAAATAAGTAACTTAACACACATTCTCAGGAGTTATTCCGGAAATTAGGGTAAGGGTAATTTTGCATACGATCTTCATTCAAGGCAAGAATACTGACGGAATAACCTCCTTTCCTCCTCCAAGACTACAAAACCTTTTTTCATTTAAGTTGTTGAAAGCACATTCATCAAAACCTAACTTAAATGAAAACAATCTTAAAAGCAATGTTTCTGTTGTGCGTAGCCGGACTTCCCTTGTCCACTATCCATGCACAAAAAAAAGAGATTATCGATGACGAAGCCCCCAACGGCATTGTCATAGTTACTATCGACAAAGCGGGCGACGAGATTATCCGCATCATGAATGAGTCACAATTGCCTTACATCCATGACCCGAAAGCTCCCCGCTTCTTATTGATGGACAAACAAGGCAAATTCGCCCTGGGTATCGGAGGGTATGTCCGTGCCACCGGCGAGTATGATTTTGGAGGTATTGTGGATGATATTGACTTTGTTCCTGCCAACATTCCAAGCAGTAGTAAAATCAAAAATCAATTTCAAATGGATGCCAGTACGGCACTATCTTTCTGAAATTAGTCGGACACACCCGGCTATTGGGTGACTTCACAGTCTATACAGCCGGAAATTTCCGAGGAGGAGACAAAACATTCCAGCTACGGAATGCTTATATGTCATTCCGAAATATAACGGTGGGATATACTTACGGCGGTTTCATGGACTTAGGCGCCCTCCCCTCCACCATTGACTTCCAGGGGCCCAACGGTGCCACGTTCTACCGCGCTACACAATTGTCATATACTTATAAAGGGCTGAAAGACTTTCGTTTCCAAGCTTCCATCGAGGCGCCTGCCGTTGACGGCACAACAAGCAGCCAATTCGAAATTGCCCAGCAACGCATGCCGGACTTCACAGCTTCGGCACAATACAGTTGGAACAGCAGCAGTCATCTGCGTATAGGAGGTATCATCCGCAGCATGACATATACCAGCACGAAAAGGGACAAGGCTTCCAGCGTCACCGGATACGGTGTACAAGCCTCAACGACCTTCAACCTCGGTAAAAAATGGCAGGCATTCGGACAAGTCAACTATGGTAAAGGTATCGGGCAATACCTGAATGACATCAGTAATCTGAACGTCGATATTGTCCCCAATCCCGAAAAGGAAGGCAAAATGCAGGCATTGCCCATGCTGGCTGGTATGCAGGTCTACAATATAACATTTCTCCAAAGATATTCCTTTCAAGCACTTACAGCATGTCCCGCCTTTACTCTGAAGACGGTTATCCCAACGACCTGCCAAGTACCTACCGCTACGGACAGTATTTCGTAGCCAACGTATTCTGGAACGTAACCCCGAACATGCAGGTAGGCGCTGAATATCTGCGTGGCTGGCGCACCAACTTCGACAATTCCACCAACCATGCCAACCGTATGAACCTGCTTGTACAGTATTCTTTCTAATCCAATATAAAATAAGAAAGAAGCCGCCTCAAATCGATATTTGAGACGGCTTCTTAATATATAAAGGTAGGATTGTGAAATCAGAACTTATAGTCAACACCAAGACCAAACACTTTATTAGTACGGCTATAAACATTCTTGGTGGTTTCACTTATCTTCTTTGTATAATCATCATAGTTTGTCCAAAAATAGGCTATATTCATAGTCAAATGCTTTGTCATTTTGATGGCAGCACCAAACCCCAGTGAATAAGAGTCACATGAAAAACTTATATCACTCTGAAAATCATCAGCCAAGCCATAATCTGTACGCTGATAACCACCACTGATGGTCAGCTGTTTAGCTATATCCCATTCTGCACCAATCAAAATTTCATGTGTGCCATGCTTCAACGCTTTCTGCTTATCATTGGCCATCCCTGCCGCTTTATCAAAAAAATGGTGATATTCCAGCGTTGCACGAAGCGTAGGAAGGAATTCATAACCAACAGCTGCAGTCAATAATGCAGGGATATCACTCGGAGTATTCACACCATCCTTATAGTCAGCCAAAGGATTCCCTTCATCTCCCATAGCAGTTCCCATTGCACGCACTTCAGCTTTTTGGTTTTATTTTCGAGATTAAGACTTGTCATAAACTCGTACTTCAACCCAATATTCCATTTGCCCAACTTCACATCAGCTCCCAAGATAGGGGTCAATCCCCAGCCGGTCTGGTCGCAGTCTAAATCGATACCAACCAATTCCATGCCACCATAAGTAGGAATATTACTGTGTGCTGTTGCAGTCAGAAATCCTTCATACCCACCGGTAAAATAATTCATACGTCCACCGGCAAACACACCTAACCAATCATTAACTTGATACGACAACCCCAATTGCACACCATAAATAAACTGGCTTCCATCCATTGCACTATTGATAGAATACATATTGGGAGTGATTTGACCACCCGAAATAGTATGGACTTGTCCCATCACCATTGAATCGAACATACCCAAACCATCATCAAACGATGCCTTACCGCCACCACCTACAACAGCAAAGCTACCGGAAATAGTCCAGTCTCCTTTTTTATATGCACCTTGAAAACTAGGAATGAAAGGAGCAGAAGCTTTTCCTTTATAATAACGTGTATTCCCATCTTCAATAAACAAGGGAAATGTCGCCTTTATGTTACGGGTCTGATAAGCACTTTGTCCATTCAAAGACAAATAGAGACCATCTTCCGGCAAGAAGGCCAAACCGGCCGGATTAGAATAGACACCGTCAATATCAATGGAAGCACCACGCGCTAACATTCTAAGAAAAGATACATGCTGATTTGTATTTGTTAGGATACCACCCGCAAAAGTTGGAATTGAAACGATTAACATCGCAATGCCAATCAACGAAAATTTTCTCATCTAAATCTTTTTTAATTGTTTTCGGGCGCAAAGGTACAATAATATTGCACATGAAAAAGAATTTTGTGCATAAAGTTATCCTAATATAGAACTTTAATTGAAATACCAAATAGTTTCTGATGAAACAAATAGAAATAATTATCATTTTATGAATCCTTCCGGCCACTGAACCATATCAACTTTCCACTTGTTATCTCCCTATAATTATGTAACATTTTAAAAAACAACAAATCCCATGGCATACACTATCGCATTTTTGGCAGCAAACCTTATGATGAAGCGTCTTTCAACGAAAAAAACAAGGAATATGGTTTTGAGCTCCGCTACTATAAAGGGCATCTTAACAAGCACAACGTTATTTTAACCCAAGGAGTAGACGCAGTCTGTATTTTCGTGAACGACACGGCCGATACCGAAGTTATCCGTCTGATGGCAGACAACGGCGTGAAATTATTGGCGTTGCGCTGCGCCGGCTACAACAATGTAGATTTAAAGGCAGCTGCCGACCGTGGCATTACCGTAGTGCGTGTCCCTGCTTACTCCCCTTATGCCGTAGCAGAATATACCGTTGCCCTGATGTTATCCCTCAACCGTAAAATTCCACGTGCTACCTGGCGGACACGAGACGGAAACTTCTCGCTGCACGGACTTCTGGGCTTCGACATGTACGGAAAAACTGCAGGCATCATCGGCACGGGAAAAATAGCCAAGAAACTGATATGTATCCTGCGTGGATTCGGCATGAATATTCTTGCCTACGACCTCTATCCCGACTATAATTTCGCCCGTGAACATCAAGTGGTATATACCAGCCTGGATGAGCTATATCACAATTCGGATATCATCTCCCTGCACTGCCCGCTGACTGAACAGACCAAATATCTCATCAACGACTATTCCATCAGTAAAATGAAGGACGGAGTAATGATTATCAATACCGGACGTGGACAACTCATCCATACCAACGCCCTGATTGAAGGACTAAAAAACAAGAAAATCGGCTCTGCGGCCTGGATGTGTACGAAGAGGAAAGCGAATACTTCTATGAAGACCAATCGGACAAAATCATTGATGACGATACCCTGGCGCGGCTACTGTCCTTCAATAATGTCATCGTCACTTCGCACCAGGCCTTTTCACACGCGAGGCACTGGCAAACATTGCTTCGACAACCTTGCAGAACATCAAAGATTTTATGAACCATAAGCCACTGGAGAACGAGGTCAAGGCATAGTCCCCACTCATTTATAAATTCTTAGACATCGGTTTTTAAACTTTATAGCTTTCCAAAGCGTTACTAGTACATAAACCATTTTAAGAAAAGGAATAAATTATGAAAAAAGTTATAGACAAATCAGACAGCAGAGGTCATTCCCTATATGATTGGCTTGACAGCCACCACACCTTCAGTTTCGACGAGTATTACAATCCCCGCCGGATGAATTTCGGCGCCTTGCGTGTACTGAACGACGACCGTGTGGCTCCGGGAAAGGGCTTCGGCACACATCCTCATAAAAATATGGAAATCATCTCCATTCCCCTGAAAGGGAAACTGAAACATGGGGACAATCATCAGAACAGCCGCGTCATCACTCCGGGAGATATACAAACCATGAGCGCCGGCACCGGCATCTACCACAGCGAAATGAACGGCAGTGACACTGAAGCGGTAGAATTCCTGCAAATCTGGGTGATGCCCGAAAAGCTGAACACACCACCCGCATACCAGGACTTCGACGTACGTCCACTCCTGCGCAAAAATGAAATGGCACTAATAGTATCCCCTGACGGCGATGCTCCTGCCAGACTGCTACAACAGACCTGGTTTTCTATCGGTGAAATAGAAGCCGGAAAGAAGATTGACTACCACATGCACCAATCGCATTCCGGTGCATACATCTTCGTAATGGAAGGTGAAGTCAAAGTGGACGGCACAATACTCTCACGTCGTGACGGAATGGGAGTATACGAAACCGGCAGTTTTGAGCTGGAAACATTGAAAGACTCTCACATTCTCTTCATAGAAGTACCGATGTAGCGTGCTTTTGCATAAAATAACAGCTTAAACCGGAAGTTTGTGTAGCGTTTTTTGTAATATTGCGCTATAATTCAATCCGTAAATGAAACTTGATTACATCTACCATAGCGGCTTCGCGATTGAAGCGGACGGAGTGACGGTCATTATCGATTACTATAAAGATTCCTCGGAAGAGGTTTTCAATAAAGGTATCGTGCACGACTATCTCTTGGAAAAGCCGGGCGTACTCTACGTACTATGCTCGCATTTCCATCCCGACCACTTCAATCGCGAAGTTCTTTCATGGAAAAAACTGCGGCCCGACATCCGCTACATATTCTCCAAAGACATCCTGAAGCACCGCCGCGCCTCAGCGGAAGATGCCACCTACATCAATAAGGGCGACACCTACGAAGACGAACATATCCGTATCCAGGCCTTCGGTTCTACCGATGTGGGTATCTCCTTCCTGATAGACCTGCAGGGCAGACGGCTGTTCCATGCCGGTGACCTGAACAACTGGCACTGGAGCGAGGAATCCACTCCGCAGGAAATACGCAAGGCCGAAGGTGACTTTCTGGCCGAAGTGAGAGAGCTGCAGCAAACTGCACCTGCCGTAGATGTAGCCATGTTTCCGGTGGACAGCCGTATCGGAAAAGATTATATGCGTGGAGCAGAACAATTCGTGGAACGAATAAAAATCACTATATTTGTACCGATGCACTTCAGCGAAGATTATCAGGGAGGCAACGCATTCCGGCAGTTTGCGAGAGCAAGGGATGCCGCTTTCTGAGCATTGCACACCGTGGTGAAAGTTTCGAACTCCCCAACTTGTAGCCATAATTCGTAAATTAATAATTAAAACACATACTATTATGAAAAATTTGACACAACTTCTTTTTACACTGTTTTGCCTTTGTCTGCCGGCCATGCTGCAGGCGCAGGATAGGGACGACAGTAAATATCTGGCCGGTGCTGTTCCCGAGGTGGACGGCAAAGTGGTATTCACCAAAGAATTCAGCATCCCCGGCATGTCTCAGGATGAAATCTACGAACGTCTGCTCGGCTGGATGGATGCCCGTCTGAAAGAGAATGAAAATACCAGCCGTGTAGTATTCTCAGACAAAGAGAAAGGACAAATTGTAGGTATCGGGGATGAATGGATTGTATTCAGTTCTACGGCTCTGTCATTAGACCGTACCAAAATCCTTTACCAGCTGACTGTGACCTGCCAACCCGAAAAGAGCGTGCTCGAAGTAGAAAAGATACGGTTTAACTACCGCGAAGGAAAAGAAAAATATACCGCCGAGGAGTGGATTGTAGACAAGTATGCCTTGAACAAGGCGAAGACCAAACTGGTACGCGGACTTGCCAAGTGGCGCAGAAAAACCGTAGACTTCGTTGATGACCTTTGCCTGGGAGCAGCAGAAGCATTGAGCGCCACCACTGCCAAAGCTCTGGTAGAAGAAAAGAAGGAAGAAAAGAAAGAGGTGAAGGCTGTCGTCAATTCCGGTCCGACGGTAATCACCCCGAAGAAACAAGTTACCGTGGAACCTGCCCAGGCTGCTGAAAAGGCATCCGAAGGCATCGTGAAAGATGCCCAAGTCATCGAAGTGCCCCAAGTCAAGAAACCTGCCGCACTGGTTCCTGCCCAAAAGAGCCAGCAGCAAGAATACAAAACCATAGCCCCCGAGCAATTGTCAGCCGATGCCATCCAGACCGGAGCAGGCAAATTGGTTATCGTCATCGGCCAAGAGCCTTTCAACATGACCATGATGACAGCAAACTCCGGAGGTTCTTTGGGCAAAGTCAACGGCAAACCAGTTGTATTCAGCATACTGTCGCCCGACCAGCCGTATGAACAAATGGAAAAAGCAGAAAGCTATACCATCCGTTTCTATCCTACGGGACAGACAGAGCCTACGGTCATTCTGGAATGTAAGAAGCTGCCTTCACCGGCAACGATGGAAGGTATGCCACGCACGTATGTAGGCGAAATTCTGAAAGCAATGGTCAAATGACCGCACACGCAGACTGTAAATTGTAAATAATCAAATCAGAAATAAACAAATGGAAATAAAAAGTAAATTCGACCATTTTAATATCAATGTCACCAACTTGGAACGTAGCATCGCATTCTACGAAAAGGCACTGGGGCTGAAAGAACATCATAGGAAAGAGTCGTCCGACGGCTCTTTCACTCTGGTCTATCTGACCGACAGCAGTACCGGCTTCCTGCTGGAACTGACCTGCTTGAAGGAGCATCCACAAGCCTACGAATTAGGGGAGAACGAGAGTCACCTCTGCTTCCGCGTATCCGGTGATTACGACGCCATACGCCAATACCATAAGGAAAACGGATGGGTATGTTTCGAAAACACAGCAATGGGACTGTACTTTATCAATGACCCGGATGACTATTGGATTGAGGTACTGCCGGAGAAATGATATTTTACATCACTAAAACAACGAAATATATGAGTATAGAAGAAGCGATGATGGGTGGTATTGTCTTCAAAGGCAAAAAGGACAAACCTAAAGAAGAAAACAAGATAAAGACCAAAGCCAAGAAGAAAACCTACATTACCGGGCAACACGGTTCCGCCTCAGCCAAAATGAAAGCAGAAATCCGCCGCAAACGCGCTAACAGACATAAGAAATGATAAATACAGCCTTATTGCCTGCCGACAAGGACCCGATGGGCGCAGCCATAGCCGATTACTTTAAACGGCATAAAGCCGACCGCCTACGCGTGTTCTCTTCACAATTCGATGAGGACGAAATTCCCGTCGAAGAGCTATTCCGCACAGAAAAGCAAATGCCCTTGCTGGAGCGTACTGCTCTGCAAATGGCGACCGGAAAGATTCTGGATGTGGGTGCCGGTAGCGGTTGCCATAGCCTTACCCTGCAAGAAGCCGGAAAAGAGGTCCATGCCATCGACATTTCCCCGCTTTCCGTGGAAGTGATGAAGCAGCGAGGTGTGCGTAGCGTATCACAAACCAATCTGTTCAATGAACAGTTTGCCGATGAATACGACACTATCCTGATGCTGATGAACGGTTCCGGCATTATCGGAAAGTTGGAGAATCTGCCTGATTTTTTCCGGAAGATGAAGCTACTGCTCCGGCCTGGAGGCTGTGTTTTAATGGATTCCAGCAACCTGAGCTATCTGTTCGAAGAGGAAGATGGCAGTATTGTTATCAACCTTGCCGGTGATTACTACGGAGAGGTAGACTTCCAGATGCAATACAAGAATGTCAAAGGCGACTCCTTTGACTGGCTCTATATCGACTTTCAGACCCTGAGCATCTATGCTGCCGAAAATGGCTTCAAAGCAGAGCTGGTGAAAGAGGGTACACATTATGACTATCTTGCCAAACTATCCCGACAAGCATAAAAGTGAAGTGCCCCCTAAAAGTTAGACAAAAACTTTTAGGGGGCACTTCCTTTTTTATATCTTGCCTATTCCTACTATTCAGAAAGCATTCCGTCAATCTCCTTCACCAGAGAAGCAAATTCTTCAGGGTTATACAGACGTGTCAGCTTCACAATACGCCCTTCCTTATCAATCAGGACATTGCGTGTGATACCTGCCTTGCGGAGCGCATACTTCGCAAATATATCCGCTCCCGGGTCCAGACCCAAAGGATAGGTCACTCCGGTTGACTTACCAAAAGCAATCACTTTCTCCAACGGCTCGTCACGGTCGATGCCAATCAGCATAAAATCCGGATTCGACTTATGCTTCAGCCATATATCCTTCTCAATGAAAGGCATCTCCTTACGGCATACCCCACACCAGCTCGCGGTAAACTGCAACATGACCACCTTCCCACGAAGTCCCGAAAGGGTAATGCTTTTCCCATCCGTCAGCTTCACTGTAAAATCTGGAGCATCTCCCTACCTTAACGATGTAGCCGGTACTGTCCGCCACTACATCCTGCGCCTTGCCTGCCATGCTGCACATAGCAAACAGACAGAAAATCAGAAATCCAACTTTTTTCATTTTATTCAATCTTTAATAAGTAAGCTGTAACTATTCAGCGAATGATATTTTATAGAATGGGCAAACAATTCCCTATAACAAAAAACTCCGAAACACTTTTAAAAAGCAGTTTCGGAGTTTTATTCTTCGAGGTACCTGGCAGATTCGAACTGCCGTACACGGTTTTGCAGACCGCTGACTAAGCCACTCATCCAAGGTACCGGTTCTTACAAGAACTCTTTATTTCTCGTTTGCGGATGCAAAGGTAGCACTTTTTTTGAAACTACCAACTATCCGCAACAACTTTTCTTCTTTTTTTCGTCACTCCACTGCACTCCGCACGCTTCTTATCATACAAATTCTTTAGTTCACAGCCACTTGCACAACTATCACACGGATTACCATTTTCTTTGACCCGATGAGAAAAAGAATAAATACTCATGCCAATCCGCACAGCGCAGAGCAACAACAATAAGGCTACTACCCACTCCTGCCAACTATTCATCATAAAAACAGACCTCCTATCTGATAAATTGCGAAAGACATCAGCCAGGCCAGCGCAGTAGTATAAAGCCCCGCAAACACGGCCCACTTCCAACTGCCCGACTCCCCTTTAATGGCTGCCAACGTGGCGATGCACGGAAAATAAATCAGCACAAACACCATGTAACCGAAAGCCACCAGGGGCGTTATCGGAATGCGTTCACCCAAGCTTACGGCATCTGCCTCGGCATCGTCGGCATAAAGCACTCCGAGCGTGCTTACACCAGTTCCTTGGCGCCCACGCCGGAAAGGATGCCGATGCCCAGCTTCCAGTCGAATCCCAACGGTTCAATGACCGGTTCCATGGCTTTACCAATCCGGCCGATGTAGGAATTCTCCTGCTGTTCCGTCACACTTTCATATTCATCGTGGTTGGGATAATATCCCAATGCCCAGATAACGATGGATGCCACCATAATGATGCCTCCCATCTTGCGGAGATACTGCGCCCCCTTCTCCCACGTATGGCGGAAGATGGCCTTGGACGTCGGCATACGATAAGGCGGCAGCTCCATGACAAACGGCGTATCGTCTCCTTTCACCAGAAAGCGGCAGAAAAGACGTGCCATGACCACTGCCAACAGAATGCCGATGGCATAGATTACTAACAGCACAAAGCTCGCATTGTTCGGGAAGAAGGCGCCTACCAGCAATAAATAGATGGGTAGACGAGCGCTGCACGACATCAGCGGATTGATGAGCATCGTCACCAGACGGCTCTTGCGGTTCTCGATGGTACGCGAAGCCATAATGGCGGGCACATTACACCCAAAGCCCATAATCAGCGGAATGAAAGACTTTCCATGCAGCCCCATTTTATGCATAATCTTATCCATAATGAAAGCGGCACGTGCCATATAGCCCGAGTCTTCCATCAAGGAAATAAAGAAATAGAGCAACAGAATATTCGGCAGGAAAACAATGACACCGCCCACACCTCCGATAATACCATCCACTAGAAGGTCCTTCAGCGGTCCTTCGGACATGTTGTTGCATATCAGGTCGCCCAATTCGCCTACCAGCCATTCAATCCCCTGCATAGGATAGTCGCCCAGCACAAAGGTGCCTTCGAACATCAGATAAAGGAAAAGGAAGAAAATGGGATAACCCCATACACGGTGAGTAACGATTGAGTCTATGATTTGAGTAGTGCGCGACGTATCCTGATGATTGTCCACATAGGTCTCGCGCAGGGCACCGGCTATAAAACCATACTTGGCATCGGTGATGGCCTGCTCGCTCTCCTCGTTCACCACCTCGGCAATCCGTGCCTCTTCCCGGTCGCGGACAGCAAGAATCTCCTTTCCATTGGGCAACTCCTCCACAATCTTTTTCAAGTCTTCGTCGTTCTCCAGCAACTTGATGGCAAGGAAACGCGTGGAATATTTGTGACGGATGTTCTCATTGACGCTGATGACGCGCTTCACCTCCTCAATGCTACGTTCCAGCTCGGGACCGTGATTGATGTGGATATGGCGGAAAAAGCCGCGCGGCTGTTCCACCTTCTTCTTTATGGCTGCCGAAGTCATGGTCGGAACATACTCCTGATGCCAGCTGCGAAGGTCACTCAATATCTCGCTGCGCATCCTGCCCTTATGGTCGAGGAAGTCGCCGCCTTCGTAAATATTGATAATCACATGGAACAGCTGTTCAATGCCTTTTCCGCTACGGCTGACCGTAGGCAACATCGGAACTCCGAACAACTGGCTGAGCTTTACATAGTCCAGCGTGTTTCCACTGGCTTCCAGCTCATCGTACATGTTCAGTGCAATCACCATGCGCACGTTCATGTCAATCAGCTGGGTGGTGAGATAGAGATTGCGTTCCAGGTTGGAAGAGTCCACAACATTGATAATGATATCCGGCGTTTCATTGATAATGTGCCGGCGGACATAGATTTCTTCAGGGGAGTAGGCCGAGAGGGAATAGGTTCCGGGAAGGTCGACAATACGGAAGTGGTAGCCTTGGAAATCAAAATACCCCTCCTTGGCATCTACCGTAACGCCACTGTAATTGCCCACATGCTCGTGCGAACCGGAAGCGATGTTGAAAAGAGAAGTTTTACCACAGTTGGGATTTCCCACCAAAGCCACATTTATGGTGCGGCGTTTGCCGAGGGCCAGTTGCTTCAGCTCATCTTCGCCCAGATGCATGTTTTCGCCCAACCCCTCGTGGTAATCGGGCTGCACAGCCTGCTCCTTAGCTTCCTGCTCACTGATAATCTCTATCATCTCAGCCTCCTGCCGACGAAGAGAAATCTCATATCCCATTACTTTGTATTTGATAGGGTCGCGTAGTGGGGCATTCAGCAAGACCTCCACTGTTTTACCTTTAATAAATCCCATTTCCACAATCCGTTTGCGGAAACCACCGTGTCCCAGCACTTTTACGATTACACCTTTTTCACCGGTATTCAATTCGGACAAACGCATAGTCTTTCTGCCTTTCTTTTCTATTTTGGGGGCAAAGATAATACTTATGTCCGCAAGGCACAAATAATTTAGAATGTTTTTAAATAAGAGACACTAAACAATAATGTCCAGAAGGCAGAACACTACTTCCAGAGATACTAAATCGTAACTTCACCACACCTTTGCTTACGAATTATGCAAAGGATACTATTTACAAGTGGACCCGTACCGTGAAATACCTTGTCATCGTTCCGGGACAAACGGACGCAAACTTGTGTTCAAGCGTGACGAAATCGTAGCGTGGATGACTGCCCGAAAGCAGGAAACCAAGGACGAATTTATAAAACGAATGGAA
>ENA-OQCK01000057-OQCK01000057.1-human-gut-metagenome-genome-assembly--contig:-NODE-57-length-59544-cov-9.447061_pt1 | contig 59544 bp, 57 predicted proteins | sample MGYA00242498_ERZ504578 | MGnify/ENA primary metagenome ERZ504578 (study PRJEB26092, sample SAMD00036229) | human gut metagenome | host: Homo sapiens | study: EMG produced TPA metagenomics assembly of...
TTTTCTTTTTCTTTCAACGAAGATACCCCTAAACGACCTGCTGCCATATTCCAATCTCCAGCTTCCAGATTGTTATAGGACATCGCATCCGAAGGAAAATTTGCATTCTCTGAAGAAAAACTACGATGATTAAACTCTTGATACGAATATCCAGCCATTAATTTAATTGTATGCTTGTCAATTGTCGTAAAATAATTACCGATCCATTCCAATGTATAATCCGTATAATTTTCTTCCTGCAGAGTTCCTCGTCCGGAACGCATATTATCTATAGATTCCTTATGATTTGAATTAACATATATACGCTTAAAATACTCTTGCCCCTGTCTAGCTAGAGATAATTCAGTATTTAGCGTCGGTAAAATATTTAGTTTCATTTTAAAATCAGCAAGGGAAAACTGTCTATCACCTCCATCCTCCTTGTCTTTCAACCATCCTACAGGATTATAGGTATCAAACCCATACAGAGTACTATATTTAGAAGGATCTTTTTCATCCATCAATGGATGAGTCGGATTCAATTTTACCGCTTGCTGAAATACGCCATAACCCACATATTCCTCATTGATAACTCGCGTGGACAAGTTTCCTTGAATCTCTAACAGACCTTCTAATGTCTTTGCGGTGAATCCCATTCTAACTCCATACTCTTTTCTAGAAGACGCTATATCCAAGCCATCTTTCTTCTTATAATTGGCAGAAGCTCTAAAGGTCAAATTTTCACTTCCTCCTGAAACAGCTAAATAATGACTTTGACCCAGATTACTCTTATTCAACAATTTGTCATACCAATCCACCCGATGACCAAAATCTACATCTCTTTCATGCGCAAGAAACTCATCTACAGAAAGTACTTTGGTTGATAGCTACCATATCATGATCGATATAGCCATCATAAGATATAGAAACTTTTCCAGCCTTTCCCTTTTTTGTTTGCACCAAAATAACTCCATTCGCCGCACGTGAACCATAAATCGCTGCAGCCGAACCATCTTTCAATATTGTAATTGATTCAATATCTTGGTTAGCGACACTTCTTAAATCTGCACCCGGCATTCCGTCTATAATAACCAATGGCGAATTCCCTGCCTCTATGGAAGAAGCACCTCGCATCTGGATATTAGGAGAAGAGTTAGGATCTGCCGCTGCCGCATTCGAGACATTAACGCCTGATACTTTTCCATCGATCATTGACAACGGACTTGTAAATGCTCCTTGTAAAAAGTCTTTACTAGAAACAGCGGTTACAGCAGAAGTCAACTCTTTTTTGTCAACTGAGCCATAACCAACAACAACAACCTCATCTAATTTTTGTGTATCCTCTTTCATAATGACCTGAAGTACATTTTTATTTTTCACGGCTTCTTCATGAAGAGAAAATCCAATATAAGAAATCTGGAGCACCGCATCGGAAGACACTACAATAGAGAAATGACCATTCAAATCAGACATAGTTCCATTTGCTTTACCCTTCTCTACAATATTTGCACCAATAATAGGCTCCCCCGCCTCATCAACAACAGTACCTGTTACTGTCTTTTCATCTTGATCAGACTTACTGCCTTTTACTGATAGAATCACATCTTTTCCTACTATTTTATATCGTATATTCGAATTCTTAAATATATGATCTAATGTAGTGAACACGTCTTTATCCTTTATATCAACAGATATTACTTGATTGATATCAACTAATTTACTATTATAAAAGAAGTGAAAATCGGTTTGACTTTCAATCAGTTCCAAAACTTCTTTTATAGATTGATCTGTCGCTTTAAAAGAAAGTGAGGTGCTTTGAGCATTTGTTGTCATAGCAAATGACATACTAATTGATAAACATACAAGAAATAAGGTCAACTTCATAATTCTTGATATTTTAGATACCAACCTGACAAACGCTGATTTATCTCCATCAAGTTGGAAATATAAATTATTCATCATATTTTTGTAATTGATTTAAGATTAAAAAATAAATTTCTTAGTCGGTTTAAAGACCTTCTATCAAATTGTTTCATATGGGAAGATGCTGGTAACATTTTCCCGTATGTTTTTAGATAGACCAAGTCTACTTTCTTGTTCTTTTATTCCATAGGCCCATATTATTTAATTGTTATACATTTTTCTTTATTTTCCTTTCCAAAGTATAACTCGAGTACGGTTAGTACCTTTGCTGTCATCTGTCTTCATATCTTCTATACGATAATCAATATTTGAAGATATTCTCAAATAGTCTAGTGTCTGAGATAGCAACCTATTATCTAAAATACCGGTTAAACAATAGCTTTTAATCTCCGCATCCTGAATCACAAATTCAACATTATAGTAATATGACAATTTTTTCAAAGCCTCAGGTAAAGGCGTATCCTTGAACATCAGTTTGCCATCCATCCATGCGGTTTCATACATCGTGTTTATTTTCATCACAGAAATTTCTTCTTTATCCAAGTTGCAAATCGCTTTTTCGGATGGTAGTAACGTCCTATGACTCACATTCCCTGATTTATTCTTCACCTCGAGATTTACGGAGCCCGTCACTAAAGTAGTCGAAATTATATTCTCATCCCCATAAGCTTGTATATTAAACTCCGTGCCTAAAACTCTAACCCTATGCTGATCTCCTGAAGTACTGACAATAAAAGGTTGTTTTTCGTTGTGAGTAACTTTAAAATAGGCTTCTCCTGATAAATATACTTTTCTTTCTTTTTGGTCATAAGACATCGGATAGGATAAAACACTACCTGAATTTAGATAAACAACAGTACCATCCGGTAAATTAAAGCGTGTACGGACTCCCGCATTTGCCTGAAGTGTTATAATTTGAGGATCTCCAAATTCAGAATCAACCTTTCTATGGGAAAATAAGGTTGATAGTCCAATGATAGCAATTATACAAGCCGCAGCGACAGAGAACCTCTTCAGCCAATATAAACGGGTCCGTTTTGCTAATCGTTGTTCCAGCTTTTCGTAGGCAATCAATGGATTTCGGCTAGCGATCCGTTCCATCGCATTGTTCGCATAATATATACGGGCGGTCTGTAATAAGATCCTCTTATTATTTTCATCCGCTTCCAGCCAAGCTTCAATATAAGATTTTTCCTCATTGGAAGCTGTGTCCTTTATATACCGTAAAAGCATCATACCTTCCGGCTCTTGGATATTAATATGTCTATTTTCAGTTTTCATTCTTATCTGTTTCTATAACTAAGACAATCCTGAACGAACACACCCTTAACTAAAAAGCATTTTTTTACGGAAGACTTTAGACTTACCTACTTTCCATAGGATATATACTTCATCAGTAAAGTAAGTAGTACTTCATCGGTAAAGTAAGTATATCTTGTGATAAGGATGTCCTAAAAGTGATATTTCGATGTGGTTACCCTAATTTTAACCTTGAATATCCAAGATAAAATATATCTTTGCTTACAGAAAAGAAAGGATGAAGAAGGTGCTATGGATGATTCTACTTTAATTGAACAAATACAATTAGGAAGTAAAGACGCTTTTAAACAGATGTTTATCAAATTTTATTCGCCACTATGCGAATATGCTTCCCAATATGTTTCTGATGAGGATGCCGAAGAACTTATTCAGGAGCTAATGTTATTTATATGGGAAAACCGAAATTCCTTATTTGTAGAGATATCCTTGAAATCCTATCTTTTTATGGCTGTTAAGCATCGTTGCCTCAATGCGATCAAAAGGCAATTGTATCATGAGCGAGTACATAGCCTGATTTATGATAAGATTAAAGATCAATTTGAGAATCCTGATACCTATTTCGTTAACGAGCTTACAGAGAATATCACGAAAGCGATCGAAGAATTGCCTGAGAATTACCGGGAGACATTTAAACTTAGCCGATTCGGAGAGCAATCTAATCCCCAAATCGCAGAGGCCTTGGGGGTTTCTATCAAAACCGTGGAATACCGGATTACACAATCCTTGAAAATATTGCGGGTTAAGTTGAAGGACTATTTACCTTTTATAATGTTCTTGTTCTAAGAATACTCTCCATAAATCCAAAGGCCTGCACGATTGTTAATAATATCAAATCCATAAAAGTTATATTAAACTATTTTGAGTGAACCTTGTCTATCTTTTCGTAATTGTAAACAATGTAATCCATATAGTTATGAAATCGGGAAAGTGCCTTTTGATGTTGTTGATGATCCTTTTTTCACCGATGGCTTTCGCACAGCAAAGCGGTGTTAATGTTACCGGATCTGTCGTTGAGCAAGGTAGTGATACCCCCATCGAGCAAGCAACGGTACGATTGCTGAACGTAAAAGACAGTGCATGGTACGAGGTGTGGTGAGCACCCGTAATGGTAGTTTTACCTTGAAAAACGTAAAGAAAGGAAGTTATTTACTACACATCACATTCATCGGATACGATCCATTGTACCAACCCTTGCAAATCACCGGAAAGAAAAATCCCGTAAACGTAGGTAACTCGAATTAAGCGACGGAGCGATCGAGTTGGGAGAAGCCGTAGTTATAGGTAAGGCACCTGAGGTTACCGTTCGCAACGACACAGTGGAATACAACGCGGATTCTTATAAAGTAACCGAAGGCTCCGTTTTGGAGGATTTATTGAAAAAGATGCCCGGTGTGGAGGTAGATAGCGAAGGCAAGATCACCGTCAATGGAAAAGAGGTGAAAAAGGTAATGGTAGACGGAAAGGAGTTCTTCTCCGATGACCCGAAAGTGGCCTCCAAGAATCTTCCAGCAAGATGATCGATAAATTACAGGTACTTGATAAAAAAAGCGATATGGCCCAAATGACAGGCTTCGACGATGGAGAGGAAGAGACCGTCATCAACCTAACCGTGAAACCCGGCATGAAGCAAGGTTGGTTTGGCAACGCATATGGCGGATACGGAAGTAAAGATCGGTATGAAGCAACGCCATGGTCAATCGTTTCGTGAATAATGACCAGATCACGTTCATGGGGGGAGCGAATAACACGAATAATATGGGCTTTTCCGATCTAGCCTCAACAATGTTCTCCGGTATGGGAGGCGGTGGAGGCCGACGAGGAGGTTTCGGAGCGGGTAGCGGTATCACCTCTTCCGGAAACGCAGGTTTGAACTTCAGCAAGGAATTCAAGCCGGATAAACTAACTCTTGGGGGAAATACTCGTTATTCCCATTCCGACAATGACGCTCGCAGCAAGAGCGACCGGCAGAATATTCTTCCCGGAGATAGTTCCTCCTACGATAATAGCGAGGCGATGAGCCGTACGAAGAGCGATAACTTTGGCGTAGACTTTCGCTTGGAATGGAAACCGGACACGATGACTCAACTTATCTTCCGCCGAGTTTCAGCCTCAGCCATAGCATGAATGACAATTTCAGTGATGCTACCACCTTGGATAACGAACGGGATACGGTCAATACCAACAAATCCAGCAATTACTCGGAAAGTAACGGGTACAACCTAAATGCCAGCATCGATTTCAGCCGTAAGCTCAATAACAAAGGGCGTGTGTTCAGCGCCACCCTTTCCGGAGGCAATAGCGATTCGTACAGTGACGGCATGAACCGTTCCGACATCGTTTATTTCAACCAGACTGATGCCTTGAAGAATAGCATTATCGACCAGCGCTCACGTTACGACAACAAAGGTTTCAATTACCGGGCCTACGTATCGTGGGTAGAACGATCGGGCATAATAATTTCATCCAAGCCACTTATAGCATCAGCCAACGGAAACAAGAAGCCTTAAAGAATGTTTACAACCAAGACGCTGATGGTATATATAATGTATTAGATTCCGCCTACAGCCAAAGCTATCGCAATAACTTTATCAGCCAGCGGGCCAGCTTGAGCTTCAAGTCTCAACGGGCAAAGTTCAACTACACGATCGGCTTGAATCTGGACCCATCCTATTCCAGCAGCGAGAATTTCGTTGGCGACACGACCTTATCCAAGATAACCCGTAAGGTGGTCAACCTCTCCCCGATGGCTCAATTCAACTATATGTTCGATAAGCGTACGAATCTTCGTATCATGTATAATGGCCGTACCAGCCAACCGAGCATGACTCAATTACAACCGGTAGCGGATATCTCGGACCCGACGAATATCACGATCGGTAACCCGGATTTGAATCCCCGCTATACGAACAACGTATTTATTCGTTTCCAACAGTTCACACCGGAGAAACAACGGGCCTTTATGATCATGGCAAACGGTAGTTATATCATCAACGATATCGTAAGTTATACCTCTTATAACCAAGAGACAGGTGTAAAGACCACCACTTACAAAAACGTAAATGGCAACTATAGTGGCAACGTCCGTATGATGTTGAATACCCCCTTGAAGAATAAGAAATTCTCCATCAACTCCATGACAATGGCCTCGTTCGCTAATAGCAACGGATATATCAACGAGGAGAAGAATACGAACCGGAATCTCATATTGTCCGAACGTGGTGGTATCGACTTCCGCTCCTCTTATCTGGATCTGGGCGTAAACGGGAATATTCGTTACAACGCCACCAGCAACTCCCTGCAAAAGGAGAATAACCAGAACACCTTCAATTACGGAGCCGGAGGTTATACGACAATCTATCTGCCCCTCGATTTCAAGATCGAGAGTGACGTGAACTGGTCTACCAACTCTGGCTACGGGGACGGATTCAAACAGAACGAAGTCCTATGGAATGCCTCAGCCTCCAAGTCTTTCTTAAAGAATAACCAAGGGACGCTCCGTTTCAAGATCTACGATATCCTGCAACAACGAAGCAATATCTCCCGTTCCATTACCGCTAGCTATATACAAGACTCAGAATATAACACGCTAGGCAGTTATTTCATGGTACACTTCATCTATCGGTTCAGCATCTTCAAAGGCGGAGCCAGTGCCAGCGACGTGAAAACGCCGGGTAGAAGCGGACGGGGAAGAGGTCCGATGGGTCCTCCTCCGAGACATCGATTTTAATCCCCTAAGTGGAGACTTTATAAAGTCCGGGCGCAACAAAGAACGCACCGGACTTGTTTTTACTTAGGATAATATATAAAAAACTTAGGATAAAATAACGCTAACTAGCGCATTAACAGCGGAGTTCAATGCTTAGCTAGCATACATCCTCTATGCCTACAAAGTATTATTAACATTTCAAACGGATTATTTTTACCTTTTTTGTGTAAATATTAAACTAAAACATACGTTATTTGTTGCAATATTAAGAGAAAGATATTGATATGAGGAAGTCGACAATTTGGTTGCTTGCGGTAGTTATGGCTTTTGCCTTCGCCGGGTTATTATACCTACAGGTAAACTATGTGAGCATTATACTTAAGACACGCAGCGAACAGTTCAATGAGACTGTCAAAAGAAGCCTGCGCCAAGTATCTAAGAATCTGGAATTGGATGAGACCCGTAAATACCTCGAGGATGATATCAACCGGGATGAGACAAATTTCATGTATCAAAATGCCCCGGATGCCCAAAGCCTAGGACAAGTGATCAACCATGAGAAATACCAATTACAGATCAAGGATTCTAATGGAACCGTTCAACAAATAGAGATGCAAAGTTTTAGCGCCCATAAGTTCGAGCCGCTCTCTTCCTTGTCAAAACGGCAGTCTGCCAACAGCATCGTAAACACATCTAAAGATTTACAGAAGACACTAAAAAGACGTTACCAGTACCAAGGTGGACTGATAGAGGAGGTGATTTACAACATCTTATACACCGCAAATCTAAAGCCGATCGAGGAACGTATAGATTTTAAAAAGCTGAACAATTACTTAAAAACAGAATTTATTAACAACGGTTTGAACTTGCCGTTTGTGTTTTCTGTTATTAACAAAGATGGAAATGTAGTATACCAGAGCGGAGAATTCCAAAAGCAACCGATCGCCTCTGACGTGATCACCCAAGTGCTTTTCCCGAACGATCCCCCATCGAAACTAAACTACCTGAGAGTTTATTTTCCGACGAAAGGGGATTATATCTCAAGCTCTATTACTTTCATCGTTCCATCGGTTATATTCTCATTGATCCTGTTGATAACCTTCGTCTTCACGATTTACATCGTATTCCGTCAGAAGAAGTTATCCGAGATGAAAAACGACTTTATCAACAACATGACGCACGAGTTGAAGACACCGGTATCCACGATCTCGCTCGCCGCTCAGATGTTGAAGGATTCGGATATAACGAAGAGTCCGGACGTATTCAAGCATATATCCGGCGTAATCAACGACGAGACGAAGCGATTGAGTTTCTTGGTCGAGAAAGTGCTACAGATGTCTTTGTTCGAACGACAGAAAGCAGCGCTTAAATTAAAAGAAATTGACGCGAATGATTTGGTAGCGAACGTGGCTAACACCTTCGTTTTAAAGGTCGAGAAGTACGGCGGAACAATGGATATAGACCTGCAAGCTACAGAATCGGATATATATGTGGATGAAATGCATATCACCAATGTATTGTTCAACTTGATGGACAATGCGGTTAAATACCGCCGCCCGGAAGTTCCGCTTACATTGATGGCACGCACTTGGAACGAGAACGGAAAGCTGTTGATCTCCGTGGAAGATAATGGTATCGGTATCAAGAAAGAATATCTGAAAAAGGTATTCGACCGTTTCTTCCGCGTACCGACAGGCAACGTACATGACGTAAAAGGGTTCGGCCTCGGACTCGCTTACGTACGCAAAATTATTGAGGACCACAAAGGTACGATCCGTGCTGAAAGTGGTGCCGGAAACATTGGAACAAAATTTATTATTACTTTACCTCTTATAAAAAGTTAGTTATGGAAGAAAAACTAAAGATCTTCTTTTGTGAAGACGATGAGAATTTAGGAATGCTTTTAAGAGAATACTTACAAGCTAAAGGGTATGTAACGGACCTATTCTCTGACGGAGAAGCCGGATACAAAGGTTTTACCAAAGGTAAATACGATCTTTGTGTGTTGGATGTCATGATGCCAAAGAAAGATGGTTTCACCTTGGCACAAGAAATTCGCTCTATCAATCCTGATATCCCTATTATCTTCCTTACAGCCAAGACTATGAAGGAAGACATCTTGGAAGGATTCAAGATCGGCGCGGATGACTACTTGACAAAACCGTTTAGCATGGAAGAGCTATTGCTTCGTATCGAGGCTATCCTTCGCCGTGTGAAAGGTAAGAAGATGAAAGATATTCCTTTCTACAAGTTAGGAAACTTCTTGTTCGATACCCAAAAACAAACGTTGGCTATCGGCGACAAGGTTACGAAACTTACCACGAAGGAATGCGAATTATTAAGCTTGTTGTGCGCCCACGCAAATGAGATCCTTGAGCGTAACTACGCCTTGAAGACAATCTGGGTAGACGATAACTATTTCAACGCTCGTAGCATGGACGTTTATATCACGAAATTACGTAAATTGTTGAAAGATGATCCGGGTATCGAGATCATCAACATCCACGGCAAAGGTTATAAATTAATCACTCCTTCCGGGGAGGAACAAGCCCGTGAGGAAGGCATACAAGTGCTTTAATTCACTTGAACAATAACGACAGAAAAGGCTGGCTAAATGTAAGCCAGCCTTTTTTATACTTTCTTTCTTTTCCAGACTAAGAAGATCCCGAAAACGATCAATGTAACTAGTAGCCCCAAAAGTTGAGAAAAACCGGAGGAAAGACCAAACCCTTCCGGAGCTACAAAAATATAGGTAGAACATACCGCCGTCATGAATAAGGCGGGAATCAAGGTTATCACATATAATTTCTTTGCTTGTACCAAATATACGGTTAAGGCCCATAGGGTAAATACCGCTAACGTCTGGTTACTCCATGCGAAATAACGCCAGATCATATCGAAGCCATCCTTATCTTTTTGACTATATAATAAGATTCCTATCGCAACGATAAACATGGGAATACAGATCATCAGACGTTTGGCCACCGTTTTTTGCTCCATATGCAGGAATCTGCGACAATCAGACGAGCCGAGCGGAAAGCAGTATCGCCAGAAGTAATCGGAGCTGCTATCACACCCAGTATCGCTAATACACCTCCGACAGCGCCCAGCCACTCTTTCGTGATACTGTCTACTACGACAGCGGCATTGTTCTCCTCCATTCCGTTATTATGGAAGAAATACGTAGCGGCGGCGGCCCAAATCAAGGCTACGATACCTTCGGTAATCATCGCTCCGTAAAATACGGGACGGGCGTATTTCTCACTTTTCATGCAACGGGCCATCAATGGACTTTGGGTAGCATGAAAGCCAGAGATAGCGCCACAAGCGATACTAACAAACATGATCGGAAAAATAGGCAAGCCTCCCGGATGCGTATTACTAAGTCCATCCGTAATCTCAGGTAACGGCGGCTGGTTAATAAATAACATAACCAAGATACCTACGGCCATAAATAGCAAAGCGATGGCGAATAATGGATAGATCTTTCCGATAATTTTATCAACAGGTAATAGAGTAGCCAATATATAATAAATGAACACGACGATAATCCAGAACGTAGCATCTAGATATTCCGGAGTCAGTTTAGCCAGCAACCCTGCAGGCCCAGCTACGAAAACAGCACCCACCAAGATCATCAAGATAACCGTAAAGCCCCGCATAAATTGCTTAAAGTTGTTCCCCAGATACCGTCCGATCAATTCAGGAAGACTTTCTCCATCATGCCGCAACGAAAGCATTCCCGATAGGAAATCATGGGTAGCGCCCGCAAATATACTTCCCAATACGATCCAAAGGAAAGAAGCTACCCAAATTTAGCCCCCATGATAGCGCCGAAAATAGGTCCCAGACCCGCTATATTCAAAAATTGGATCATGAAAATCTTCCAAGTAGGCAAGGGTATATAATCGACACCATCTTGTTTCGTGAAAGCAGGAGTAACCCGGGAGGGATCTACGCCAAACACCCGCTCGACAAATTTACCATACGTAAAATATCCAACGATAAGGGCTATCAGACAACATGTAAAAGTAATCATGGTTTTCTAAAGAATTAAATTGTCAAAGGAAAAGGTATATACGAGAAGACCGTACCAAGCATTCTAACGAGTAATTGTCAGAATGCCCTTAGTACGGTCTTCGTATGAATCAATTAATTAAGTAAACGCTTAACCGTCTCGGAAATCATCCGTCCTTCGGCTCTTCCTGCCAATGCTTTTGAGGCTACACCCATTACCTTACCCATATCTTTCGGGCCAGCGGCACCGACTTGAGCGATAATAGCTTTCAATTCTTTCTCCAATTCCTCGGCAGACATTTGTTGAGGTAAATATTTCTCAATCACTTTTACTTGCTCCAACTCAACATCCGCTAGGTCTTGACGGCCCTGTTGCACATAAATTGTAGCGGAATCTTTCCCTTGTTTCACCAACTTCTGCATGATCTTCAAGGCATCCGCATCCGTCAGCGTATCATTGGCTCCCGGAGCGGTTTTCGCTTCCAAGAAAAATTTCTTTACATTTCTCAATGTCTCCAAGGCGACTTTATCTTTCGCCTTCATCGCGTTTTTAATGTCTTCACTGACTTGTTCAAATAAATCCATATCCTTATTATATTATTAACTATCGGAAACTGATCACTTGTTTACCCCCCCGCTGAGAATCTTGGCGAGGTTGGTTGGCCGGTTGCTTCGCCGTTGTCGGAGCCGATACTTGAATATCCTCTCCCGCTACTTTGGAACGGGCACGGGCTACGATCTTCGGATCCCGGTTATAAGTCGGATTATCCTCTATCAAAGCGATCAAGCATCATCGTCCAACTCTTCCTGAGTCAAAACTACCGCTTTCGCACGAGAGGTAAAACGACCCGCCTTTTGTGCGGAAGCACCATAATATTTACCAATCAAATCACGCTCCTTACGCTCTTTCTCGATTCGCTCTTCTTCTAAACGCAATTCTTCCTCTGTCATCTGAGCGGCTTCAGTCCTGCGTTTATCAGCGATCAATGGAATATCATCCATCGTAAATCCAGTAGCGAGGATCGTCATTTTCACTTTATTACCTAATGTATTATCCACGGCAGTACCCCAAATAACCTCTATATCGCGGTTGAACTCGGACATAAAGTTATGCACGTCGTTCATCTCCTCCATGCGCAACTCGGCTTCCTCGCTGAAATATACGTTGAACAGGATTTTCTTGGCGTTCTTTACGTCGTTGTTACTTAATAGCGGAGAATTCAGAGCGTCTTCCACCGCTTGGCGAACACGTCCTTCTCCTTCACCAAAACCATTACTCATCAAAGCGACACCACCATCTTTCATCGTGGTGTTAACATCGGCGAAGTCGAGGTTGATAATACCCGGAAGCGTAATGATCTCCGCGATACTCTTGGCGGCGATCGTCAAGGTATCATCGGCCTTGCCGAAAGCGTTCATCACGGAAAGGTCCGAATAAATCTCACGCAAACGCTCGTTATTGATCACCAATAAGGCATCCACGTTTTTCGCGATCTCCTCCACACCATTCAAGGCCTGTATAATCTTACGCTCACCCTCGAACAAGAAAGGAATGGTTACGATACCTACCGTCAATATTCCCATATCCTTCGCGATACGAGCGATAACCGGAGCGGCACCCGTACCGGTACCACCACCCATACCAGCGGTAATAAATACCATCTTCGTACCGTCGTTCAACATACCTCGAAGATCGTCCAGACTCTCCTCGGCCGCCATCATCGCACGTTCCGGCTTATTTCCTGCGCCCAATCCCTGCGTGATCTCACGTCCCAGCAATAACTTGATAGGAACATCCGAACGGTTCAAGGCTTGATTATCCGTATTACATAACACGAATGTAACATCGTGTATGCCCTCCTTATACATATGAGTAACAGCGTTTCCGCCACCGCCTCCAACACCAATCACCTTAATGATTTTGGGAGTATCCGTAGGATAATTAAAATTTAATATTGTATCGTCCATTGTCTTCCGGTTTTATTACATTCGTAGATCACGTTATTTACTCTCGTTATCATCGTCATCGAAGAGGGTTTTACCAAAGGTATCGATTCCTTTTGTCAACCGCCCGAACAAGCCGGGACCTTTTTTCTTCTCTTTCTTCGGCTTCTCCTTGACGGGTTCCGGAGTCGGTTCCACTGTCGGTTCAGGCTCAACCACCGGCTCAATCTTAGGCTCCGGTTTAGGAGGAATATATAACGCGCAATTCTTAGTTCCTTTCGCCAAGAGGCCGACGGCTACCGCATATTCGGGATTGCTGGCAACCACTAAATCACCACTAGCGACAATCCCCTTGCGAACCGCTGAATAGCGAACCTCCATCTTCAAGCGTTCGCTCATAACAGCCGGTAAATTCTTCAAAGCGGCGCCTCCACCCGTAATCACGATGCCGGCACCGAGGACGCTCATCAAGCCTGTAGCCTCCAGACGAGCATATACATTCTCTAAGATCTCATCCATACGGGCCTCGATCACACCGTTCAACTCGGCCAGCTTAATCTCACGCAAGCCCATTCCATCCGCTAAACTCACTTGGATGGTCATATCATTATCCCGGTCCGCTTTCGCGCTACCATAAGTGATCTTCAAGCGTTCCGCCTCAGACTCTACGACCCTGAGATTGGTTATATCTTTTGTTATCAAATTACCTCCAAAGGGAACAACGGAAAGGCTGGCCAACTTACCACCCTTATAGACAGATATCGTCGTCACGCCGGCACCGAAACCGATCAAGGCGCAACCCAAGTCCTTCTCATTGTCGCTCAAGACAACATCTCCCAACGCAAGGGGTGACACCAGAATACCGGCGATCTCGATTTTCGCTTGTTCCGAGATGCTATTGACAATATTTAATTTCAAGGAAGGACGTCCAACAATCAACTTGTAACGAGCCTCGATACGGCTACAAGGCACACCCACCGGGTTGGACTCTGGTTTATCATCTAAAAAATAGGAAGGAGAAACCACGTCAAGAACGGTCAACATATCCGGACGATAATCCTTACACTCTTGATAAAGAGAGTCTATGATCTCCTCCGTGACCACTCCTTCCGTTCCCAATACCTTGCAAACCGTATGCTCGATAGAACGGAGTGACTGGCCACCCAGTCCCACATATACCTGCCCGATCTTGGTCCCCCCCAGTTTATTCTCCAACTTGAGGATCAAGCGTTTTATCTTACTCGCCGTCTCCTTCACGTTATATACACATCCTCTTCGTATGCAGGTGCCAGAGTTCTCAACTTCGTAGGCGATGATTGAAAGAGCGCCCGTCGCATTCTTAGTCCCCACCATTCCTACCATATGGGAGTACCTAGGTCAATAGCTGCTATAAAGTCTGTGTATGCCATATCATCTATTTTTTAGTACAAACAATCTGATTCTTATATTTTAAATTAATCATACTGTACTTTTCCCAACCCACTTTAGGGATCGCTTGTTCATAGAAAAGCTTTAAATTCGCAAGCTTTTCTTCGAATTCATCCAAAGTACCCAACATGATCCGGTGGTTACCCACTCTTGGAATAAGTTCTATATCATTATCCGGATAGACATAGATTTGTTCAATCTGGTCATTCCAGAACTCATTCTCTTGCAAAAATAATGCAAATTTGTATAAGTCGGTCACCGCAAGCTCTTTTTCCACATATCCACTCACAATTGGCACATGCGCAGCATACCGACGACTGATCGGCATGGTGGTTCCCAGATTATCCACGTAATAACTACCTCTTACGCCCATAATCCGGAGGATAGGCATCTTTTGCATGACCTCTAGTTTGATAATCCCCGAAGGAGTCTTATACGCCTCCACTTGGGCGATCATCTCATTCTTAAGCAATTCCGTCTCTATCCGATCCGTATTCACGTCGGCCATTGGCCGCTTGATCGGATCTACCCGGCTTTCTTCAGTATAGACACAAGGTCACTCTCGCTCACGAATGTTTATCCAGACTGTCTTTCACCACGACTTGCAGATCTTGGCAAATAGAGTCTTGACGTATTTCCCGAAAGAAAAACGACACAAACACGATGTAACAGAACAACAACGTGGCTACTACTATGGAAATTATTCGGATCACGGTTTCCTTATTTGTTTACATAAAATCTCTTTTACAGGCTCCACCAAACGGTCGATATTGCCGGCGCCTACCATTAATACTACCTCATATTTCCCGGCGGCAACCACGTCCAAAAGCTCTTCCTTCTTACACAGCGTCTTGGAAGGGATCGTCACCTTATCAAAAATGATCCGAGAGCTCACCCCCGGAATCGGTTCCTCACGAGCCGGATAGATATCCAGCAAGATCAACTCATCCAATAAAGAGAGACTCGCGGCGAAATCACCAGCGAAATCCCGGGTACGGGTATATAGATGCGGCTGGAAAATACCTGTCACCTTACGACCCGCATATAATTCCTTCACCGACAAGATACTCTGTCGCAATTCGGCCGGATGATGGGCATAATCATCGATCAATACCACTTGATCAGTCTTCAAATGGAAATCGAAACGGCGGCGAGGTCCGGCAAATGTAGCCATACCCTTTTTCAAATCCTCCGGTTTCACGCCGTTCAACCAAGCGATTGCCATAGCCGCTACCCCGTTCTCTATATTAACCTTTACGGGAACACCTAATTCCACATCAGGAATACGGATTTCCGGACCAACGAAGTCAAAGGTAATATTTCCGTCGCAAATACGAATATTTTCAGCGTAAAAGTCCGCTATTTCCGTAACGGAATAGGTATATTTCTTGACACCCTCCTGTAAACGGGGCGTTACGTTGATTCCCTTCTTGATCAGTAGACAACCATCAGGACGAATTAAGGAGGTAAATTTCTCGAAACTCTCCCGGTAAGCCTCCGCCGTACCGTAAATATCCAGATGATCTGGATCTGCGGAAGTAATCACTGCCATATAAGGAGTAAGCCAATGAAAAGAACGATCGAACTCATCCGCCTCGATCACGGTAAAGTCGCTCGTATCAGACAACATCAAATTACTCTCGTAGTTCTTTAGGATTCCTCCGAGGAAAGCATTGCAATCCACCGGCGATTGTTTCAGCAAATGAGCCAGCATAGAAGAGGTCGTTGTCTTGCCGTGCGTTCCCGCCACGCATAAACCCCGGCTGCTTTTCGTAATCTCTCCCAAGACACGTGCCCGCTTCATCACCTCAAAACCGTGCGCCCGGAAATAGGTCAATTCCGTATGCGACTCCGGGACCGCCGGCGTATAAACCACCAGCGTATCATCGGGCGACTTGAACGCTCCCCGATCAAAGCTACATTATCCTCATAGTGAATATCGGCTCCCTCCTTTTTCAACTCCTCGGTTAAATCGGAAGGGGTCTTATCGTATCCGCCCACTAGTTTTCCCTTAGCGAGGAAATAACGGATCAAGGCACTCATTCCAATGCCCCCGGCACCTACGAAATACACCGCTGTCACTTTATTTATATCCATATTCCTTATTTCTTATCTATAATCTTAACAATCTCATCCACGATACGGTCTGCGCTATGGCGTTGCGCCAAGGTCTCGATATTACGGCTCAACGTACGCAAACGTTCATCGTCATGAACTATCTTCAAGGCAGTAGGCACCAAATCCTTTTCCGCGTCTTTATCGGCGATCATAACGGCGGCATCCTTATGGACCAAGGCCAAGGCATTCTTGGTCTGATGATCTTCCGCCACATTCGGCGAAGGCACCAAGACCACCGGTTTTCCTAATAAGCAAAGCTCCGAGATAGAACTAGCCCCCGCACGGGATATCACCAAATCGGCCGCTGAATAAGCATAATCCATACGGGTAATAAAGTCTGAGCACCAAACCGGCATTCCCCGGTACGCCTTCAAATGCTTGGAAGCGTCGCTGTAATAATACCTACCGGTTTGCCAAATAACCTGTACATCCGAGGCGAAGAACTTATCCAGATCCCCTTGAATACTCCGGTTAATCGTCCGTGCGCCAAGGCTACCACCTACCAAAAGGATCGTTTTTTCTCCGGAGAAGCCCGAAGAACGCCAACGCCTCCTCTTTCTTACTCAGCGCCTCTTCCAAATCCTGTCGCACCGGATTTCCCGTAATCACGATCTTATCCGCCGGAAAGAACTTCTCCATGCCCTCGTAAGCGACACAAATCTTGCTCGCTTTCTTCGCCAACAACTTATTGGTCACACCGGCATATGAGTTTTGTTCCTGTATCAACGCAGGAACACCTTGCGAAGCCGCCATCCATAAAGTCGGTCCACTGGCATAACCGCCCACGCCGACCGCTATATCCGGCTTGAACTCACGGATCGTCTTCCTCGCCAAGCGCAAGCTTTTCGCTAAACGAGCCATGACCTTCACGTTGTTCATCAAGTGGGCACGATCAAACCCACTCACTGGTAAACCTACGATTTTATAACCGGCTGCCGGAACCTTATCCATTTCCATGCGGTCTTCCGCCCCCACAAATAAGATTTCCGCATCCGGAAAACGTTTCTTGAAAGTATTAGCGATAGATATGGCCGGGAAGATATGGCCTCCCGTACCACCACCACTTATTATGATCCGGTACTTTCTCATACTTTTGACTCTACAGTTATCGTTTCGACAGCCGACAGCGGATTATCTTCTTTCTCTCCCTCGACCGCCTGATTTATTGTCTCTCCGGATGGCTCGTCGGAAGGATTCTCTGGATTCTCCGTATCCTCCTCTTCCTCATCCTCATTTCCGATATTGGCTCCAAAACGACTTACGCTCAATATGATCCCGAAATAGATACAAGATATAAGCGTAGACGTACCACCCCGGCTCACCAACGGCATCGGTTGCCCGGTAACGGGCACTAAATTCACGGCTACCGCCATATTCGCCAAGGCTTGGACTACCACCAGCAACCCACATCCCAACACTAGGAATTTCGGGAATGATTTATCACATTTCCGGGCGATCATCCCGACCCGCACTAGCAGCATTATATAAAGCAACAGTACAAAGATACCCCCAACGATACCCAGTTCCTCTATGATAATCGCATAGATAAAATCTGAATACGCCTGTGGCAGGAAGTCACGCTGTTGGCCATGTCCGGGCATCTGTCCTAATACACCTCCCCTAGCAATAGCTATCTTCGCATGGGTTACCTGATAATTATCATCGGTTATCTTATACGTACCGCTCTCATCCAAATTATCCTTATGCCCGTCGAAGAAACGCTCCAAACGCCCCTGCCAAGTAACGAATCGATCCGGCAAATACTGGGTAATAGCGGCCGCGTAAACTTAAGCAACGCCAAGAACAATACCAACGCCAACATCAAGATACCCGCCAGCTTCGCCAACTTACCAAATGGCAACTGACCGATAAACATCATCAGGAAACAAACTCCAAATAACATAAACGCCGTAGAGAAGTCTCCGCAGAATCAAGACACAGGTCAGTCCTACCCCAATCAGTATATACTTAAAAATCTGGTTCTCCGTTAATTTCCCCCGTTTGCTGAGCAAGAAAGCGACAAACACGACACAAGCCAGCTTCCCGAACTCCGAAGGCTGGAACTGTATCCCCATGATTTCCAGCCATCGATGCGCGTCATTAGCGTCCACGCCGATAAAGGGCGTCACGATCAACATCAACATCGAGACCGGCAATAATATAATAAACGCAGAGAAGAAGCGACACGGTATATTATGCAACAGCAATACCATGACGAAACCTCCCAATAAAAAGGTGGCGTGCCGTACGATAGGCGCCCAGTGATTCGCGTTCTTATAAGCGATCGTACTGGTCGCGCTGAACACCTCCACCACCGATATAAGACACAGGAACATGAAGATGATCATATCACCCGTCGCCCTTAAAAAGTTTACTCGCCAGATCCATTTTATCCTTTATTACAAATTACGTACGCAAGCCTTGAACTGATCGCCCCGATCCTCATAGCTCTTGAACAGGTCGAAGCTGGCGCAACAAGGAGAGAGCAATACAGTATCTCCCTTATGAGCCATCTTATAAGCTTTCGCCACAGCCTCTTCCATCGAGCGGGCATCTTCTATATTCGCCACTTTCCCGTCGAAGAACGCATGCAGTTTCGTATTATCCACACCCATGAAAATCAATGAATGCACCTTTTTACTCACTAATTCCTCGATCTCCGAGTAATCATTCCCTTTATCCGTACCCCCTAAGATCAAAACAACCGGAGTCGTCATGCTCTGCAAAGCATACCAACAAGAGTTTACGTTCGTAGCTTTCGAGTCATTGATATAATCAACACCACGCACGCGAAGCACCTTTTCCAAACGGTGCTCGACACCCGTGAAATCACTGAGTGAGGCACGTATTTTCTCATCATGAATGTCCACGATCTTGGACGCTATCCCCGAAGCCAAAGAGTTATACAGGTTATGCGTTCCAGTCAATGCCAATAGGTCTTGTTCCATCGTAAATGTTCCGTTTGCCGTTTCAATAACTACTTGATTATTTTCCGTATATCCCTTCACGCCGTTCTCATGTGTCTCGGCGAATGGGTAAAGAGTAGCCTCAGGATGCCGTTTGGCGATCTCACGGGCTATGATCGGGTCATCGTTCCAGAAAATGAAGGCGTCGTCCTTCGTCTGATTTTGCAAGATGCGGAACTTAGCGTCTACATAATTCTGCATCTCATAGTTATAACGGTCCAGATGATCCGGTGTTATATTCAATATAATAGCGATATCCGCTTTAAAGTCGTACATATTATCCAGTTGGAAACTGCTCAACTCGATCACGTAGACCGCATGTGGATCTTCCGCAACCTGAAGCGCCAAGCTGTTTCCGACATTTCCGGCCAAGCCCACGTCCACGCCCGCTTCTTTCAGTATATGATACGTAAGCATCGTCGTTGTCGTCTTGCCGTTGCTACCCGTGATGCAAATCATCTTCGAGTCCGTATACCTTCCGGCAAACTCGATCTCGGAGATGATCGGCGTACCTTGCTTCTTCAATAACTGTATGATAGGAGCCTTGTCGGGAATACCCGGGCTCTTGACAATTTCGTCGGCATTCAAGATGTCGGCTTCGGTATGCTGTCCCTCTTCCCAACGAATCCCGTGGTTGTCCAGCATCTCCTTATACTTAGGTTTGATAGACGATTTATCGGACACGAACACGTCGAATCCTTTCGCCTTCGCCAAGACAGCGGCTCCCGCGCCACTCTCCCCGGCCCCTAATATAACCATTCTCTTACTCATCTTTTATCTCATCTTTAACGTAACTATCGTCATAACAGCCAAAATAATACCGATCAACCAGAAACGGACCACGATCTTCGATTCAGGCACGACATTGAACGGCTTTTGGATCAACGCCTGTATACCCGCGTTTCCCGGCTTCTGGAAATGATGGTGTAAAGGAGCCATCTTGAAGATACGGCGACCTTCCCCATACTTCTTCTTCGTATATTTAAAGTAGGCCACTTGCAACATGACCGATATATTCTCCACCAAGAAAATACCGCAAAGGATCGGAATCAACAACTCCTTACGGATGATGATCGCGAAAACGGCGATAATACCTCCCAAGGTCAAGCTACCCGTGTCTCCCATAAATACTTGGGCCGGATATGAGTTGTACCATAGGAAACCGACCGTGGCACCGATAAAGGCAGCGGCATAAACCACCAACTCCTCCGCGCCGGGTATAAACATGATATTCAAGAACGAGGCGAACTCAAAGTGGGATGACATATAGGCCAAAATACCGAGCGCCACCCCGATGATCGCCGATGTCCCGGCAGCCAAGCCGTCCAATCCATCCGTCATATTGGCTCCGTTCGACACGGCGGTCACCACAAAGATCACCATCAGCACGAACACCAGCCACGCGGCCTCCTCCTTATAATCGCCCGCCCAGTTCACCAAGTTGGCGTAATCGAAATTATTGTTTTTCAAGAACGGGATGGTCGTCTTTGTCGACTTGGTCTCCACCGTATGATAACGCACCTCCTCGATCACGTTATCATGGCGCACCTCCATATTCTCCTTGATCACCACGTCCGGCTCATGAACAATACCAAGCCAACGATCAGGCCCAGTCCTACCTGCCCGACGATCTTGAAACGTCCGTGCATGCCCTCCTTATTCTTCTTGAACACCTTGATATAATCATCCGCGAATCCCAAGGCTCCCAGCCAAACCGTAGTCACCAACATCAATATCACATAGATATTATTCAGCTTGGCACACAGTAAGTCGGGATCAATATAGCGATAATAATGATAATACCTCCCATCGTCGGCGTTCCCTTCTTGCTCATCTGGCCCTCCAGCCCAAGATTTCTCACCGTCTCGCCGATCTGCAACATTTGCAACTTATCGATGATACGCCGGCCGATCGCCGTAGAGATAAACAAGGACAAGATCAAGGCCAACCCCGAGCGGAAAGATACGTACTTAAACATACCCGCTCCCGGGAAATCCAAGTGATCCAAATAATTAAAAAGATAATAAAGCATGTCGTCTTAAATATTATGATTGTTGTGTCGAAAAAATCTCGCGTAACTTCTCACGGTCGTCAAAGTGATGTTTCACCCCCTTGATCTCCTGATAGTCTTCGTGGCCTTTTCCGGCAACAAGGATCACATCCCCTTTCTTCGCCAACATCGTAGCGTCTTGATCGCTTGCGTACGGTCCGTGATACATAAGGCACGTTCCATATCCATTTTCGTCAATCCGGCTACCATATCGTTAATAATATCATCCGGTTCCTCAAAGCGCGGGTTATCGGAAGTCAGAATTACCTGATCGCTCAGCTTGGCAGCCTCTTTCGCCATCAGCGGGCGTTTCCCCTTGTCCCGGTTTCCCCCGGCACCTACCACGGTAATGATACGTCCTTTCCCGTCCAATACCTCATGAATGCCATTCAGTACATTCGTCAAGGCATCCGGCGTGTGAGCGTAATCCACGATCGCCGTATAACCGAGCGGAGACTGGATCGTCTCGAAGCGACCGGATACGGAGCGAAGCGTGCTCAGCACGATCAACACCTCCTCGGGATCTTTCCCTAAAGAAACCGCGGCTCCGTACACGGCCAGCAAGTTATAAGCGTTGAAACGTCCCACGAAATGCACCATAACCTCCCGACCGTTAATGATCAAGTCGGTACCCTCGAAATGAGATTCCAATATCTTTCCCTTGAAATCGGCCAAGGTACGCAAGGAATAGGTCAGCTTTTTCGCCTTCGTATTCTGCAACATCACCAAGCCGGATTTATCATCGGCATTCGTCAAGGCGAAAGTCCCGGCAGGCAGGTCATCGAAGAATTTCTTCTTCGCTTTCAAGTAATTCTCCACGGTCTTATGGTAATCCAAATGATCGCGGGGTCAGGTTCGTGAAAATCCCCCCGTCGAAAGACAAGCCGCTGATGCGCCGCTGATCGATCGAATGAGAGCTAACCTCCATAAAAGCATACTCACATCCGGCCTCTACCATCCGGGCCATCAAGGAATGAAGCGTAAGCGGGTCCGGTGTCGTATGATCCGTCGGTACCGCCTCGCCATCTATATAATTACATACCGTGGAAAGCAATCCCACCTTATGCCCCATCTTCCGGAACATCTCATATAATAAGGTAGCGATCGTAGTCTTCCCGTTCGTACCCGTCACGCCTACCAACACCAATTTCCCGGAAGGATCACCATACCAGCGGGAAACCAAAAGACCCAGCGCCTCCGCCGAATCCTTCACCACGATAAACGAGCATCTCCCCTCCAAATAGGACGAAGCCTCCTCGCATACGATAGCGACAGCCCCCTTCTCTATGGCGCTGTCCATATAGGCATGGCCATCCACGGCCGTACCTCTCACAGCGACAAACAAAGACCCTTTCGTCACCCGACGAGAGTCTGATTGAATATTCGTGATATCCACATTATCCGCCCCCATCAACATAGGAGCTTCCAACGCACCGATTAAATCCCTTAGTTCCATACCTATTTCAATGTTAATAATACGGTCTGCCCCTTAGACACTCGCTGTCCGGGTTGAATACTCTGCGAAACGACCCGTCCGACACCCGACAAAGAGACACGCAGACCGGCTTGCTCCAACAAGAAAACCGCATCTTTAGCACCCATGCCGACTACCCGGGGTACCAATCCTTCCCGAATCGTCAGATCGCTCAATTTCACTTTATTCTCTTCTTGCTCGGCAGAAACTACGACCCACTTTGTCTCCAAACTGTCCGTATCCGCCTTAATATCCAATTCATCTAATACTTCCTCTACCGCCCTCAGGTCGCCGCCTTTCACACGAGGCACCATCACGGCCGTCGAATCCCGTTCCATATCCCGGACATCGAACGACATATGGCTGGCGTATATCTTCTCGGCGATCGCACGCACCACGCCTCCCGACATCGTACCGCCCGAAGGATAACCAATACGGGGACGGCGGATCACCACGATACAAGAATACTTCGGATGATCGGCCGGGAAATAGCCACAGAAAGAGACTTGGTGCCCGCTCGTACGGTAGACACCGCCCGTAGCGATCTGCGCCGTACCGGTCTTTCCGGCGATCCGGACAATATCCGAATGAACCGCCTTACCGGTCCCTTTCTCCACGACTCCCAGCAACATATCTTTTATCAATGCCAGCGTATGATCCGAGCAGATCGAAGAGTTGATCACCTCCGTGGAAAAACTCTGCACGGTCTTGCCGTTATGTAAGATCTCTTTCGTAAACATCGGGCGAACCATCTTTCCGTTGTTCGCGATCGCGTTAAAGAACGCCAGCGTATTGATCGGCGGTACCTGCGTCTCGTAGCCGAACGACATCCAAGGCAAGGTGGTCTTGGACCAATAACGGGTCGTATCATCCGGACGACGTATCTTGGCACGTCCCGCCCCCGGTATCTCCAAACGAAGATCCGCGTTCATACCGATACGGTACAGTCCCTCCACGAACTTTGTCGGGTTATCCGAATAACCTTTCAGGATCGTCTTGGCCACACCGATATTGGAGGAATACCAAATCGCCTGCTCCACCGAGATCCGGCCGTATCCACCTTTATTCATATTATGGTCCGTCATGCGGGCCCCCTTATACATATATATACCATTGCCTACATCGACCGTATCTCCCGGATTGCATAAACCATCCTCCAAGGCCACCATGATAGAGGCCACCTTGAAGTAGAGCCCGGCTCGATCTCGTCCGCTACGGCATGATTCTTCGTCTCGCCATATACGCCCTCACGGATACGCCCCATATTCGTGATCGCCTTGATCTCTCCGGTCTCGACCTCCATCACGACAGCCGTACCAGACTCGGCATCGATCGCCTTCAATTTATCGACCAGCGATTTCTCGGTTATATCCTGTATATTGATATCGATCGTGGTGCGAATATCCATGCCATCCACCGGATCCACCTCAATCACGTTCGTCCAGCCTCCACCGACACGACGAACGGAACTCAACCCGGCCTGCCCCCGCAGGAGCGAATCGTATTGCAACTCCAATCCATTCTTCCCCTTCGTAGTTCCACCCTCCTCGATCTCTCCGTAGATATCACCGATCGTACGAGACGCCAAGTCCCGAAAGGTTTCTGGCGCTGCACCATCTCCTTCGTATAAAAACCGCTCTTATAACGTCCCAGACGAAGGAACGGGAACTTACGGATCTCCTTCAAGTCCGAATACGAGACCTTCCCCGCATAAATCGGGAACTGGCGGCTTTTACCGCTCAGCCCTTTCAGCAGATAAGCCTTATAGCCCGCCGGCGTACGATCCTTCAATTTACGGGAAAGATAAAACGCCAACGAGTCCACCCCATCCTTCTTGGACGTCTTGAACGTATCCAGCCAATTATACTTGGCATCCTTAGCCGGAGTATACGCATCCGCCTTAAAGTCGATATACATATAATAACGAGGCACGCTGGTAGCCATCAACTTACCGTCCGACGAATAGATATTGCCACGTCCGGGCAGCACCAAACGGTTTGGTCGTTTCTGGCTCTCGGCTACCTTCATCCATTTATCCCTCTCCACGAAGGCTGTATCAAAGGCGCGGAACAGGATTCCTACGGCCACAAGCCCCAGCAACAGCACGACTACGAAGTAACAGAATAAAATCCGGCTACCTTTAGGCTCTATTTCTTTCGGTTCGTTTTCTTCAGACATACCCATTTACACCTTATCTCACTTATATAACTCATAAGGAGGGGTTTTCGCGCCCTCCAGATCAATACCTTGTTCCTCGATCAGCAACTCGATTTGTGACTGACGCTATTGCCGGTCAACTCGGATGAGATTGACAACGCCTCGAAACGCACATCCCTCAATTGCTGTTGCAACCGATCGATCTCACGCAACTTTTGCATACAAGTATACCGGTTACCGATAAAGAAAAACGCCAACACGACAAGTAACACGATCATGCGCGTATGCCTCAAGATAAAATCCTCTTTCAGCACGCCGCCACCGAGTATATACCAGAACGAAAGACGCTTCTCCTTCTTCCTCGTTTTCTTATGTTGTCCGTTTTCTTCCATATCTATTTCTCCTTATACCTTCTCGGCGATTCTCAACTTGGCGCTCCGGGAACGGGGATTCCGCTCCACCTCCTCGTCGGTCGGGACGATCACCTTATTATTGACCAAGCGGAAAGGCGATCGTACGTTCCCGAAGAAATCCTGCTCGCACTTCCCCTCGAAGTTTCCGGTCTTCAAAAAGTTCTTTACCAGACGATCTTCCAAGGAGTGATACGTGATAACCACCAAGCGTCCTCCCGGCCTCAACACCCGCAAGGTACTCCGCAGCATCTCTTTCAGCGCCTCATCTCATCGTTCACCTCGATACGAAGCGCTTGAAAGACTTGCGCCAAGAATTTCTTCTCCTTGTCCTTTCCCGTAAACGGCTTGATCACCTCCAAGAACTCCTCGATCGTCTCTATCTTCTTTGTCTCACGGGCTTTCACCAGCACAGAGGCTAATTTCCGTGACACCTTCAGCTCGCCATATAGATAAAACACATCGGCCAACGCCTCCGCCGTATAATTATTCACGATATCGGCGGCGGTCTGCCCCGCACGCGTATTCATCCGCATATCCAACGCCCCGTCGAAACGGAAAGAGAAACCGCGATCCTTATCGTCGAAATGATGGGAAGAGACACCTAAATCCGCCAACAGACCGTCTACCTCCCCGCTTTCTCCATAGTAACGCATAAAATTATACAAATAACGGAAATTACTGCGCACGAAAGTGAATCGTGGATCTGCCGGGATATTATGCTCCGCGTCCGCGTCTTGGTCAAAGCCGTAAGTTCGCCCTCGCTACCCAACCGTTTCAAGATCTCGCGGGAATGTCCTCCACCGCCAAACGTAACATCCACGTAAATCCCGTCGGGACGGATATCCAATCCCTCCAGACTTTCCCGCAGCATTACCGGTACATGATAGCAACTATCTTTTTCTTCCATTCGTCGTTCTTACGTTAAACTTCCTCTTAAAATAAAGCGCCGTACTCCTTTGATACGCACGCACATGCCTTATCGGTGGGTAAAAGTACACATTTCCAAAATTACCCGCCAACATTTATATAAGAAAAGTAGGAAAAAGTTATCAACAGGTCGTTAACCCTTCGTCTTTTCGTCCTTATCTCTTACGCTTTTCATCGGTATCCGTTAACCAATTATTCCTTTCACCTTCATCTTCTAACAGCTGCTGGATGATCATGCAACAGTTGGTAGATGATCTTCTAACAGTTGGTGCATGATCGTCCAACAGCCGTTAGATAACCGATAGTCAAGCTCCCGGGGACTAACCTCCCTAATGGTAGCGGCTAAAAGATCAAGGGGAAAAGGCTAAGATAGCTGGCGAAAAAGCAAAAACTTCACTCAAACCTCTCTCGTTTTAATTATTAACTTTATCTTTGCCCCTTGACAAGCTTATATAGATGACAAAACAAGGTGTGACAAAGATAGATATTAAGCAAGTATTGGCACAAAAGGCGCCCAAGGCGTCACGCAAGATTCCGGGATTTATCGTGGACTACTTGATTCGCACGGTTCATCAAGAGGAACTGAATGATATATTAACCCGTTACCACGATAAGGAAGGGGTAGATTTCATGCGTGAGCTTATCGGCTATTTTGACCTTACCCTCGATCTGGTACATGAGGAAAACATCCCGACCGAAGGGCGCTATATCTTCGCCTCCAACCATCCGCTCGGAGGATTGGACGGTATCTGTCTCTCCGCCGTTATCGGTTCCCGGTTCGAAGGCCGCATCAAGTATCCGGTCAATGATTTATTACTTTATCTCTCCAATCTAAAATCCATCTTTGTACCGATCAACAAACACGGCACCCAAGGAAAGGACAACGCACGGATGCTGGAGGAGGCTTTTGCCTCGGACGACCAGATCATCACTTTCCCCGCCGGATTATGCTCTCGCAAGATTGGTGGCAAGATACAAGACTTGGAGTGGAAGAAATCGTTCATCCAGAAGGCGGTGCAATACAAGCGGGATATCGTACCGGTCTATTTCGACGGGAAGAATTCCAATTTCTTCTATAACCTTGCCCGGATACGCAAGGCGTTGGGTATAAAGATGAATTATGAGATGATTTATTTACCGGACGAGATGTTCCGGAGCAAACATAAGACCTTCCGGATTTATTTCGGGAAGCTATCCCTTGGCAGACATTCGACAATAGCAAGAAACCCGCCGAATGGGCTGAGTGGATAAAAAACAAGGTTTACAAACTCAAGGATTAACAGACGAAACATATGCAAGACATTATCAATCCCATAGACAGGGCACTACTGAAGGCTGAATTGACCAAAGAGAAGAGGTTGAGAAGTACCAATAAATCGAAGAATGAGATTTATATCGTCACGGCGCACGACTCACCCAATGTCATGCAAGAGATAGGGCGTCTGCGGGAGGTCGCTTTCCGTTATTACGGGGGTGGCACGGGATTCCCGGTGGATATCGATGAGTATGACACGATGGAAGACGCTTACCGCCAGCTGATTGTCTGGAGCCCGGAAGATGAGCAGATCTTGGGGGATACCGTTTCCTTTGCGGTTCGGACGTTAAGTTCGACGAGAATGGTAAACCGATCTTGGCGACCTCGCACTTGTTTAATTTCTCAGAGAAATTTATCAAGGAGATCCTTCCTTATACGGTAGAGTTGGGACGCTCGTTCGTGGCTCTGGAGTATCAATCCACCCGTTCCGGGGCGAAAGGCTTATTCGTGTTGGATAACCTGTGGGATGGATTGGGGGCTTTATCCGTGGTTGATCCGAGCTTGAGGTATTATTTCGGGAAGGTGACTATGTACAATACGTACAACCAAGAGGCCCGTAATATGATCTTATACTTCCTCGGATTGCATTTCCCGGACGCAGACCAACTGATCACTCCGGTATATCCTTTGGAGACTAATATGGATGTAGAGAAGATGAGATCTCTTTTCCCTCACGATAATTTCAAGGATAACTACAAGGTACTGAACCAAGAGGTTCGTAAATTCGGCATCAACGTGCTCCTTTGGTAAATGCTTACATGAGCTTGTCGCCTAAGATGCGTGTATTCGGCACAGCGATCAACCATGAGTTTGGAGAGGTGGAAGAAACGGGTATCTTAATCGCTATTAACGAGATATTAGAAGATAAGAAGAAACGGCATATCGAGACGTATCTGGAAGAGGAGTACAAGTCCGCCGAGTTGATACGCAAGAATTTCATCGGGGAATAAAGCCGTAGATATGGCTAGCGCGACAGCGTAACAAGATATAAAAAGGTTCAGCCTAACCGTTCGCCTCCAAGCGGATTAAAAACGGACAAAGGCTGAACCTCTTTTTATCTCAAATAAATCTTATAGCATAGTCCACCGGAGAAATACTTCATTCGCTGCAATTCGAATTGAAAATGTATATGATTGAATAGCAGGTAAGTGGCTCCCATAGCGAAGTCTTTCGAATCGTATTCGGCTATGACATTCAAATGCGGGGCGAATGAAGGATTGTAGGTGATACCTCCCGCCACACCGTTCAAGGGATAATCCTCACGGCGGTTATACAGATAGGATAAATGAACGCCTAAGGTTTCCCTTCCCAGCTGAAAATGTTTGGTAGCGGCCAGATAATAACGGCAGAAATAGCCGTTCCCTATGGCTGAAGCGAATTTATGCCCGGATGACGTAAAAGGGTCCGAAGTCCCCAGCACGACAGCGGGGATGTATTTGCTTTCTTTCAACACACGTAAGCGGGCGGAGAAATAACGATCTTGGTTCGTGAATCCGGAATAGCCATGCTTATCCAATCCAAGGCTCTCGGCCGTAAACAGCGTACAAGTATACGCTACTTCCAGAAACGGGAAGATCGTCACGTTCAAATAATAATTCCACGTATTAAAATTAAACTTGGGAGGCGTAAGCTCTTGATGCAAGAAGTTTCCGCCAAGCATCACGGTCTTGTCCTTTTGCATATCGCGGACGGGGCATGCAATAGCCCTGTCGTGCCATAAGATAATTGAGCCGGAAGTATCGTCCAGCAACTTAAGAATATGATCAATAAGAGTAATTTCTTCATTTTTCTTTGTTTACTTATAAACTTCCGGCTCAACATTATTTAATCAAGCTTCAAATATCAAGCATTAATCCGGGATGATGATACCGCCACCGGCGTTATTGCCATCACCATGTCCGTGACCGTGGGATTGCTTGTAAACAGGAGTACCTTCTATCTTGATAAGTTTTTTAGCTACAACCTGAATCTCTTCCACCTTCTTTCCCTTTGTCATAAACTTAAATACATACGTATTTGTCGTATATGTCTTCTTCAAGCTCATAGAAGCGACCGTACGATCAGCTTCCGTAGGAACGGATGTAGTCAATGATGTTTGGGTACCAATCTGATAACCATCAGCTTGCAAACGATTAGAGATTCGGTTATAAACCGCATTCTTAGCGACTTGACCATCTACGTTAGACTTTCCGACTAGATCCTGCAAGTTTTCTCCAACATAAGCATTTGTAGTTGTAACAACTACAGGAATGTTTCCTGCCTTACCATCAGAACAGTAGTCAACAACCTTTTCTACGATTGTAGTATCAGTACTGATATCTTCAGTTTCCGCTAATGCCAACTCAAAACCTGCGGCAAACTTAGAGAAGTGAGCGACAGACATTTCCGCACCAGTACCATTGATATAAACAGGGTCCGCCGTAGGATCAATCTTCATGATCTCCTTATTATCTATGCCTGTGGTCGCATATAACAATGCCATAGGCTGTGTAGAAGAAACCAAATCCTTCGGAGCGTCGAACGAGATCTTCAAAGCCGGAGAGAATACCGTACCGCTAGGCTCGCCTTTATATACACGACTTACACTGGCTACCGCACCAGCATCAGAAGTCACATTATTGGATTGCAGAGCTTCCGCAGACATATCACGTTCGATCACCAATGTTTGATTACTACTTGCCGGCATAACGATAACGACAGGCTTACCACTTTCCGCAACCAAACTTACCTCATCTTTCTCTTTTATACCATCAGCGGTCGTACTTTCAATCACTCCTATCGATTCTGTCAATTTCTCAGCATCACTTTGATTCAAGACCTTAATAACTGGAGCTTGAACCTCATTATCCGCACCTTTATAGTTATCTAAGACATTAGCAGGAATGACAACGTCTACTTTTTGCTCAACATTATTCTCATCCACATAAGTGACACCAGACACCTTAACCTCTTCGGTTCCGCCTGCGTTAATCGCATTCTTAATCTCATCCGCTACTTTTTCCGCTTCTTTTTCCGGAACCTGAACACCATATTTAGAAAAATCAATCTCCGTATTTCCACCTGTACCTATAGGGTTCAATGTGATAGGAAATACATAGTTCATACTCTGACCGACCTTAAAGATGATCGTACGAGAGTAGCTCGTATAACCTGCGGCTTTAACACTCAAGATAAATTGAGCATCCTCCGTAACCTTTGATGATGCGATATTGAAAGAGAACTCACTCTCATTCTTAGAAATAAATAACTCTTCACTTCCTAACATCAATGTGACTTCCGCTGTTTTGATGTCTGCGCCCGTAGATAGGTCTGTTATTATACCAGATACGATATAAGTCGCTTTTGACGGATCTGTCGGTTTGGAAGGATCGGAAGGATCAGACGGGTCTGTTGGCTTGGAAGGATCAGACGGGTCAGAAGGATCTGTCGGCTTAGAAGGATCATCCGGGTCTACTGGAATAGAAGGAGCGACATTCATCACGATAATAGCTGGATACTCAACGTCGAATGTATCACCTTCGCCCTCTTTCTTTTCTTGATCCGGAACGCTGAAACGATAACCTTAGCCACGGCTTTAGTATATCCGGAAGCTGTAGCTACTACGTCGTAGATACCGGGAGTCACATCAGAGACCTTAAAATTAGGTTTATTCTCTTTAGCGATCTCTTTATCCCCGTATTTTACGACAACAGAAAGGCTGGAAGTAGAGATAGCTTTTCCCACAACATCCTCGATCGATACGGAAAGATTGTACTTCGCCTTCTTATACTCTTTCGGAGTATCGGGAGTCGTGCCCTTTACCATGACGGCGTTTACTACATACTGTCCAACACCCGATTCGATCTTCTTCACATCCACATCATAGCTTCTGTCTGCATAGCCTTCCGACTTAAAGGCGATTTTGTAAGAGCCTGGTGTGCTTTTCAAGTCGAAAGAGTACGTTCCATCAGAACCCGTCGTAGCACTAAGAGATTGAGCTCCAGAAAGAGCTACGCTAACGCCAGCCATCGGGTTGTTGCTGGCATCCATGACCGTACCACTAATCGCATAGGTGGCAACAGTGCCACCACCATCCGGAGTAGGCACATCATCATCGTCATCCTTACAGCCCATGAAACATACCATGGCTGTCGTAAGGAACAAGACCAATAAGGTCTGTAACTTTGTAATTGTTCTCATAATAAAACTATTTAAAAATTGAGTAATTCCGACTTTATAAAGTACGGGTTGAATTGATTCTGTTGCATGATGTTATCATTCGGCGAGGCTTTATACCCCTTATAATAATAGCGTTCATTACCGGCGTTGTAAGACATACCCCAGTTGTCAGAAGGAAGCACCCGCACATTCTTACGTTTATATTTATAAGGAGGAAGAGCCACTTGAAACCGGAAACCGCCGTTTTTCAAAGCACCTTGCGCCTTCATCGCATAAAATCCTATCGAACAATAGCGAAAATGGCGGATCAAGTCAATCCGTCCTCCGATCTCACCCAGTAAGTATTGCTCGGCTTTCAAAGAGACTTGCGTATTGTATTTTGGCCAGTAGAAACTACCTCCCAGCGACCATGTCACCCGTTGGTGAGTTCCATAATGATATTCAAACTTCTGCCAAGATCCCGTACCCGTACAACCAATACGTCCTTCCAAAGAAAAACGTTCATCCTTCAAATGATGGGTTACCGCTAAATCCACGCCATAACGATCCGCATTGAACAAACCGATACTGGCTCTGGCGAACGTACGATAAGGTAAACGAAAAGATTGGGAAAGGGTAACCATGCCCGGGTGAATCTTACCCGCCCAAGGACCATATCCATCATTATATATAGGAAACACCATCTGCGCCGTCAGCTTCATCCCATTCCAGAAAGAGACCTCGATCGCAGGCGAGAGGTTGAATAACACTTGGTATATTTGCGTGATAATGAGGTTCTTCAGATACAACTCCGGATAAACCACCACGTCTACTTTAAATAAGGAGCTATTCATACGGTACTCTTTCTTCACCTTATCCCAGCTATCGCCCAGATCGTAAGTAGCATCCCAGGCGGAACGGGCCACATAGGAGCCGGGAGCCGCCTTCAAGCTGTCCGGATTTGCCGTATAGATCAATGAGATCTGCGGTATATTATTATCCAATACGACGATACGGCAGGATTTGCCCTTCTCCGGCAAGCCTGTTTTCTGGATGCGGTCTATGGCATGGGCCAGTCCCACACCCTGCAAACGCCAAGGGGTATTCTCCAAGACATATACTCTCTCCTTCTCGTCTTCCGACCAGATAACATTCTCAAAACCCATATCGACCAGCATATTCGCGGTGATATCCGCATATACCTTATTATATTGCGCCTTTGTAAACATAGGCAATAGTAGCAAAAAGAATAAAAGGCATTCCTTACGGAGTAAAATGGCTCGTATAGAAGACTTTCTATTCATATCTCTAGAGTTTGATTCCAAGTTATCATTGGTTTACTGTTTTTCTTATTCTTACCCTTCCACATAAAAAACGACTAGTGAAAACGATCGTTTAGATCTTGCATTTTTTTAGAAAGCAAAAAGATGATGCTCTTTTGTCATATTCGTGACACTTTGATTAATCTATCCTGTTGAGAAGAAGATATATAGCAGGACAAAATTTAATCGGAAAAGGTTGCCGGTCTCGGAGAAATGCCTACCTTTGCAAACGACTAATTGAAACGATCGTTTTTTACAGTCGTTTTCAATCTAAATATTTTTATTGTTATCATAGATACTTCTCATAATAGCCTGCGCTAAAATCAACAAATGACACTTTATATTTAGAGAACGACCTCATTATTTTAAGATGTACATAACCCCGCTTCCAAAGTCAGCTAGCTTCGCTGGCAAAGTAAGTTAACTTACTCGGGCATTTAAGTTAGCTTACTTTGCCATTTAAGTTAACTTACTTTTTGGCCCTTCTATACAGCCCAAAAAGAATACGGAAATTTGCTATTCTCGGAAAGCATTCTTATCTTAGCAAATTATAGCAGATTATAGCAAAGAGAGAGTTTCATGTTAGCAGCCATTCATATACAGTTAATCGTTGGTACGATATTTATCATATTGTATAGCGTCACTATATTAGGACTGGTATTAGTTATCATTACAGAGAATAGGAATCCGTTAAAGACAATTCCTTGGGTAATCGTCTTATTATTAGCACCCGGTATCGGACTGCTTTTCTATTTCTTCTTTGGACAAGATAACCGGAAACAACGGATCATATCGAGGCGTACCTATAAACGCATCATGAAAAGGCCGCAAGAGGGTAAATTACCTCAAGACGCCTGCGTAGTTCCGGACCCCTATAAACCTTTATCGACCTTGTTGACTAACACCAACCAATCCTCCCTCCTATACGGAACACAAATCACGATTTATACGAATGGTACCGATAAGTTCAAAGACTTGCTGGAAGAGATCCAGAAAGCGACCCACCATATCCATATACAATATTATATATTCTGTGATGACGAGATAGGAAAACAGGTGCAACAACTCCTTATCAAGAAAGTAAAAGAAGGCGTGAAGGTACGTGTACTTTATGATGATGTGGGTTGCTGGAATGTAAAAGACGGCTTCTTTAAGGAAATGAAGGAAGCGGGTATCGAGGTATATGCGTTCTTGAGGGTAGCGTTCCCCGTTTTCACCAGTAAGGTGAATTACCGGAACCACCGCAAGATTATCGTGATAGACGGTAAAGTCGGGTTTATGGGAGGCATGAATATAGCCGACCGATACGATAAGGGAACCTCTTGGGGCACATGGAGGGATACGCATTTCAAATTCGTAGGGAAAGGAGTGCACGGGCTTCAATCCGTATTCCTCATCGATTGGTACGTGGTTAGTAAAAAGCTCTTGAACGATCGGATTTACTATCCGGCCGCCCAAATCTATAGCGATAATATTATGCAAATCGCCACTAGCGGTCCGGTAGGTCAATGGAGAACTTTGTTGCAAGCGACCATTTTCATGATCGCCAACGCCAAGAAGTATATCTTTATACAAACCCCTTATTTCCTGCCTACCGAAGGATTGAACCAAGCGTTGCAAACCGCCGCCTTAGGGGGAGTGGATGTTCGTTTGATGCTGCCTAAGCGTTCCGATACACGCTCAGCGAATATGGCCAGTCATTCCTTTATCGACGAGATGATAAAGGCTGGCGTAAAAGTATACCTCTACAAACCGGGCTTCTTGCATTCCAAGCTAGTCGTGTCCGACGACGCATTGACAAGCATCGGGTCCGCCAATATGGACTTCCGTAGCTTTGAGCATAACTTCGAGATTAACGCCTTCGTATATCAAAAGGAATTCGCCCTGCAAATGAAACGGATCTTTACACACGACATGCATCACTGTGAGCGCTTGATCCCTTCCCGCTGGTTAAAGCGCCCCCTCAAGCAACGCATGGCGGAATCATTTATGCGTCTGTTTTCTCCCCTTCTTTAAGGAAGATGCTAAAGTTCACGGAGCCATACACCCGGTGCTGATAAAAATAAGGCAAAGATGAGAAGTCATTGGTCTTAGGATGTTCCATGATGAATATCCCTCCATCCCTTAGTAAATCACGCTCGAAAACCAAGGCGGGCATTTCCGGCAACTCCGGCAAGGCATACGGGGGATCGGCAAAGATGAAATCGAAACTTTGCTTAGGGGCTGAATTCAAATAACGGAAAACATCCCCACGAATCAGAGCCAACGCATCCGTCTTCAGCTCTTTCGCTACCTTGGCTATAAAAGAGGCATGAGCGTTATTTTTCTCTATGGCGGTTACATTCCGGCATCCTCGTGAGATCAACTCAAAAGAGATACTTCCGGTTCCGGCAAAAAGATCCAACGCATCCATACCTTCCAGATCCACCAAATTATTTACTACGTTAAAAATATTCTCTTTCGCAAAATCCGTCGTAGGACGTGCGCTAAACGAAGAGGGCACGTCAAAAACGCCGACGACCGTATATACCGCTTATTATTCGCATATTAATAAAGATATTAAATCCATAGGGGCTTTCGTTACATCCGTTCCCAGCAGATAGGCTTCCGAAGGGATCTCCACCGGCTTAACATAGCGTAAATAGGTTCGCAATCGCTCCAGAACCCGCATTCGCGAGGAAGATTCCCCCGCTAAAAACAACTGGTCCTTTTCTTGGTCCAATCCCGCCTGTTTCCATACATATAATATATAGTATACTATATCGTCCGATTGGTCGATCGGGTAAGAGTTCACAAATAAGAGTTTCCCTTGAGCATAGCACGCCACATCCATCCGCTTTCGTTCTATCACGACATACATTTGCCGGGGTAAGCTAGCACTACTTTCTTTTGTCCATAGCGTTAGCGGAGAAGTCATGTAGTGGGAGAAAAAAGGATGCAAAAGAGAACGGGAGCAAAATTCGTAAACCTCCTCGTCTACACCAAACACCAACTTAGCCTGTTGTTCCTTTAAAGTATCGGTTAAGCAATGCAATTCCGGTGTAGAAAAGCTGAAATCCAATAAACGCCCTTCCTTACCGTCCCCCCAATAATTATCAGGGATCAAGCTATATTCCGGAGATACACAGATCACGTTAATCCGTTTATAAGTCCACGTAAGAAACTCATGAGCGAAGAAAAACTCCTTAAGGGAAGAAATAAAAGAGACCGCCCGATCGAATTCCGTTTCCCGATAAAAGAAACTTCCTCCAGCCGAGGGATCATATCCGGAAAAAGAAAGTCCACCCGACCGAAGCCGGATGGACACTATATACTTTTCCGAATTATCAGTAGTTAACGTATCAGGAATGCTGATAGTCATATGAGCCGCTGATTATTCCCAGTTACCTGCGTTGTTATTAATTTCTTCCAAAGAACCTACGCGCAATCCCGGGAACTTACCTTGTTTCTCAGCCTTGTCGATCAAGTTATAAGTCAACTGAGCATCCATGTCACGCAAATATTCTTTGTAAGGAACCTCACAAGCGAATACTTTGATCTCATAACCAGAACCAGATTTCAACGTAGCCGTATCCATCTTGAAAGTAATCTTTTCACCCGGAACGGCCGGAACATAACGCATAGCCGCTACATCATAGTTCTTACCCAGCAAAGTATCTTTCGCCAATACCCACATGGTATCACGTCTGATTAAACCTTTCTTAACAGCCTCTGCTTCTGTCATACCTTTCTCTAACTGCTCATCCGTCAATACACCTTCCTTGATCAAGAACGGCAACTTATCCGTATTCAAGAATTTCTCCAAATCGTCGAAACTTCCGGCATGAGTCTTATACACGTTCTTGTATTCGATCTGAGCCTTACGGATTTCAATCAAGCGGGCAATGATCGCATTGTCACGAATAGTCTTCTGATCATCATACTCAATCGGACCAGTGACGCTCTTGTAGCACATGTAAACTAGCAGTACAACTGCGGCAGCTAATAAAATCTTTAATGTAACTTTCATGGTTTGTATTGTTTTTTGAATTTATTTCGTTCGGCAAATTTAAAAAAGAATATTTAATACACTACCTTTATCGCGAAAATTATTGCGATCAAAATGATAAATAGTTACATAAGCCAGCAAATCGAACGAAATTTCCCCTATAAACCGACGGATGATCAGTTTTTAGCGCTTCATACGCTTACCGAATTTCTCTTGTCTGAGGAACCGGACAGTCTTCTACTGATAAAAGGCTACGCAGGAACCGGAAAAACCTCTCTGGTCGGGGCTTTGGTGAAAACGCTTAACGAACTAAAGCAAAAAAACGTTTTTGTTGGCTCCAACCGGACGAGCAGCCAAAGTTTTCTCGGGTTACGCTGGCCAAAAAGCGTATACAATTCATAAAAAAATATATCGTCAACGGGCGTTTTCCAATGAGCCGACAGGCTTCATGCCGGCAGATAATTTACATAAAGATACACTTTTTATCGTCGACGAGGCTTCTATGATCGCCAACGAGGGGTTGGATTCATTTGTTTTTGGTTCCGGACGCCTGTTGGACGATTTAATCCAGTATGTCTATTCCGGGGAAAACTGCCGTCTTATCCTAATGGGAGATGTCGCACAGCTTCCTCCGGTAATGCAAACGGAGAGTCCCGCCTTGAATCCTGAGATATTACGGGGTTACAACCTACAGGTTTGGGAGATAGCGTTAACTCAAGTCGTACGCCAAAGCGAGGACTCGGGAATCTTGTTCAACGCTACCCGGCTACGAGACGCACTACGAAACCACACGGTCGAGATCTTTCCGAAATTACAATTAAAAGGCTTCTCCGATTTCACGAAAGTCAATGGAGATGAGCTAATTGAGGAAATATCTTCCGCCTATAGCCGCGATGGTATGGAAGAGACAATGATTATCTCCCGCTCGAATAAACGAGCCACGATTTATAATAACGGCATACGTAACCGTATCCTATACAGGGAAGAAGAGCTATCGTCCGGCGATCGTTTAATGGTAGCCAAGAACAATTATTATTGGACAGCGAATTGCAAGGAGATGGACTTTATAGCGAACGGAGAGATCATTCAAGTCATGCGGGTACGCCGTGTCACGGAGATGTATGGCTTCCGCTTTGCCGACATCACGGCTCGTTTTCAAGATTATGATCTGGAAATCGATTTGAAAATCCTATTGGATACTTTACAGACCGACTCCCCCGCCCTCCCTAAGGAGCTAAACGACAAGCTCTTTTACACCATATTGGAAGATTACGAGGACATTCCTACCAAGGCGGGAAAAATGAAAAAGATGAAGGTAGATCCTCATTACAACGTCGTCCAAGTAAAATACGCTTATGCGGTAACCTGCCATAAAGCCCAAGGCGGCCAATGGATGAACGTCTTTCTCGATATCGGTTACATCACGGAGGAAATGCTTGGTGAGGATTTCTATAGGTGGCTCTACACGGCTTTTACCCGGGCGACCCATCACCTATATCTGGTGAATTTACCGGACGAGTTCGTCGAATGATTTACAATATTTTAAGATCGAAACTGGCAACATTGACAAGAAATACTTATTTTTGTTGCAAAACATGCGTATGTCCGGATGATTTATAGCATCTGAAAAACATATAGAAATGGCAAACAAGGAAAAAATAGATTATCTATTGATCGATATCAGGGAGCTGGAGAAGTTGGTAGCCGGAATGAGGGACGCGGAAATTTATCCCGCCTCTTTCTTCAACCAGACCTTCCAGTTGACCCACAAGGTATTGAAGGAGCTTCATACGCTGGAGGAGTTTCAGTTAGAGGCTTTGCGTAAACAAATGGAGGAACATCAACGACTTATCGATTCTATTCCCGTAAGTAAAACTTTACAGATGCCGGAGGCGCAACCAGCTCCGGAAGTACCCCCTACGATCGAGGTCGTACAGGTACAAGAACCGATCGTCGAGACAATTACGCCGGCAATCGAAGAACAGGTTATTGAGGAACCTATTGTAGAAGAACCTGTCGTAGAAAAAGCGATCCCAGAGGAAAAGATCGTACAAGAGACAATCCCCTTGAAAGAGATAGAGGTTCCACATAAAACCATATTAGCGGATAAATCCAGCATTTCACTGAATGATATATTGGAGAAAAAGAATCTTTCTGATTTCCGTAAGGCATTCAGTTTAAATGATCGTTTCCGCTTCAGAAGGGAATTATTCGGAGGAAATGAGGAGAAAATGAATAAGGCGATCGCAGGCCTAAACGATCTTAGCTCGTACGAGGAGTCGGTCACTTATCTGAACAAGGTGTTGAACTGGAATATAGAAGACGCTTCCGTAGCCGATTTCATCAAGCTATTGGAAAAACGCTTCTCATAAATATACGATATGGCAAAATTGACTGTAGTCCCAACCCCTGTTGGTAACTTGGAAGATATGACATTCCGGGCGATCCGTGTGCTAAAAGAAGCTGATCTTATTTTAGCGGAGGATACCCGTACGACCGGCATCTTGCTGAAACATTTCGAGATACAAAACAAGATGCAGTCCCACCACAAGTTCAATGAACATAAGACGGTGGAGCAAATCGCGGCCCGTATCAAGGGAGGCGAGAATATCGCCCTTGTTTCCGATGCCGGTACGCCGGCCATCTCCGATCCGGGATTCATGTTGGTGAGGGAATGTGTTCGCCAAGGGGTAGACGTAGAGTGCCTGCCCGGAGCTACAGCTTTCGTGCCCGCCTTGGTAGCGTCCGGATTACCCAATGAGAAGTTCTGTTTCGAGGGGTTTCTCCCTCAAAAGAAAGGAAGGCAGACCCGGCTAAAAGAATTGGCTTTGGAATACCGGACTATTATTTTTTATGAATCACCTTTCCGTCTGCTCAAGACCTTGACACAATTCGCCGAGTTTTTCGGTACGGACGCCAAGTATCAGTATCCCGGGAAATATCCAAATTACACGAGGAAACCGTACGAGGCTCCTTAGAAGAAGTAATTCAGCATTTTACCGTGAACGAACCAAGGGGTGAGATTGTTATTGTATTAGCAGGCTTAAAAGATAAAAAGGACAAAGAGACAGAAAAAGATGTTTAACTTAACAAGCAAAAAGAACATGAAGAAAGTATTATTAGTATGTGTCTGCACAGCCATGCTGGCCTCTTGTGGCCAAAATTCAGCGGATTACAAGAAACTAAAGGCTGAGAACGATTCTCTACGTATCGAGAATACGAAGAACACGGATGAGCTTAATGATATGCTCTCCACCCTAAATGATATTGAATCTGATTTTCAATCTATACGTGATGCCGAGAATTATTTGACAATCCAACAACAAACCGGCGGTGAGCTAAATCAGTCACGCAGAGATCAAATCAAGCAGAACATGCAATTGATCAGCGAGACCTTGAAGAAGAACAAGGAGCAAATCAGCCAGTTGGAGGAGAAATTGAAGAAAAGCGGTATTCAATCTTCCGCATTACGAAAGACGATCGATCGTCTTTCCTCCGAGCTGGATCAAAAGGCAACGATGATTGTCGCTTTGCAAGAGGATTTGGCAAAGAAGAACGTACGTATCCAAGAATTGACGAGATGGTAAGTTCCTTGAATGAGGATGTGGAAAGTCTGGCTACTACCGCAGCCGCTCAATCCGAGAAATTGAACGCTCAAGATAAAGCCCTTCATACGGCTTACTACTGTTTCGGTACTTCCAAGGAATTGAAGGAACAGAAGATCTTATCCGGTGGTGGCCTGTTCTCTAAATCTAAAGTATTGCAGAGTGGTTTCAACAAGGATTATTTCATCTCTATCGATATCCGTGAGGTAAAAGAAATTCCTTTGTTCGCAAGCAAGGCTAAACTAAAATCCAATCATCCGGAAGGATCTTATGAGTTCGTAGAGGATGAAGACGGAAACTTGACCTTGAAAATAAATGACGAGAAGGCTTTCTGGAGCTAGGCAAGTATTTAGTGATCGAAGTTGGATAATGATTTATAAAAGTATATTTATCGATTTGGACGATACCCTTTGGGATACGTACCATAACAATAAAGAATGCCTTGAAGAGCTATATACCGATTACCACTTTAATCGGTATTATGCCTCCTTCGAGGCTTTCTTTGATATTTATATGCCTCATAATCTAGACTTATGGGCCAAGTATCGTTCAGGGGAAATAGACCGGCAAACCTTAATCTTGGATCGATTTCTCTATGTACTTCGTCCGTTAGGAATAGAAGATAAGAAAACCGTCTTATCGGTAAATAATGATTTCTTGCAACGCACGACCACCAAAACCCGATTAGTGCCCGGAGCCATTGAATTACTGGAATATCTCCGCCCTTCCTATCGGTTATTTATTTTATCAAATGGATTCCGTGAGGTACAATTCAAGAAACTTAGCAACGCAGGCTTGGCTCCTTATTTCGAACGGATGATCCTGTCCGAGGACGCTAATATACAAAAACCCCATAAAGGTATTTTCGACTTCGCCTTAAAGAACACGAACTCACGCCGGTCCGAGAGCTTAATGATCGGGGATAGCTGGGAAGCTGATATCATTGGGGCTTATCAATCCAAGATCGACCAGATATGGTTGAACCCTGAAGGATTACCAGCCGTAGACTTCATCCCAACCTATACAGTCCGCTCCTTGGATGAGATCCGGTCTATCTTATAAGATATCTTTCTTACAATGCCCATTATAGATGCTTACGATGGGCATTATATGATCCTTAGAATGGGCATCATAAAGACCTTACAATGCCTATTCTAAGAACTACATCTTAATACATTATAAATTAACCGATTACTTATCTGCTGTCACCATGTATCGGCGAAATCCCTCAGAGTATTCCGTATGATACCCACCCCCTATAGAATCGGAGCAAATAATAAAATATTCAAGGCCAGGCACTTTAGCGCATAGAGGTTTAGCCTCCTCCGAACCTAAGACCATAAACGCGGTAGCATACGCATCAGCGGTCATGGCATCCGGGGCGACAATCGTAGCACTAAGGATATCCCGCTGTACAGGGCAACCTTCACGAGGGTCGATCGTATGGGCGTATTTACGTCCATCCTTTATATAAAAATTACGGTAATTACCTGATGTAGCCATTCCTAATGGTCTTGGGAAACTAACAACCTGCTCCCATTCTTGGTTCATCCCGTTCGCATCGTCTATCGGTTTCGCAATGCCTAAGCGCCAATCCACGCCCATGGGATTCACGCCTTTCACACGCATCTCGCCACCAAACTCCACCAAATAATTACGGACCCCTTTCTTCTCCAGCATTTGGGCTATCATATCGCAAACCGTTCCATCCGCCAAAGAAGAAAAGTTCATCATCAAGCGAGGATCGTCCTTCACGATGCGATCCCCTTCTAAACGAACTTTCTGAAAACCGATAAACTGACGGACACTGTCGATATGAGCAGGGGTTACGCTATCCTTCCGGCTGAAGCCAAACCCCCAAAGGTTGATCAACGGGGCGCAAGTCACGTCGTAGGCCCCATTTGTCTCAGTAGACACTTCAAGCGCCTTCTTAAAGACTTTTTGGAAGAGCGTATCTACCCGTATGTCACGGTTCTGGTTTACCTGACTGATTACCGAAGTAGAATCAAAAGCATTAAACAGGTGGTAGAAATATTTCAACTGCTCGTCAATCTCCTTATCCAATGGTTTAGTATGCTCAAATTTAATATGATAAGGTGTATGAAGCCTTCCGGATACCTCATAGTATTGAGGAGCCTGTTCACAACTTATCAACAAGATATTAACAAGTAAACAAAGAATGGAGAATTGACTTTTCATATTAGAACTCTGATGTAAAATGGAACTTAATATCCGGAAAATCCTGTTGGGCCATCATCAATACATAGCTGGAATCCGCTAAATAAACATCACGGCCTTCCTTATCCAACGCCATTATATTGCGCCTTACGTTTCTTGAAATTTTCCAATGCCTGTTTGTTATCACTCTCGATCCAGCAAGCCTTGTATAGGCTGATCGGCTCCCATTTACATTGAGCGGCATACTCATGCAACAGGCGGTATTGAATAACCTCAAACTGCAATTGTCCCACCGTACCGATAATCTTCCGGCCATTGAATTGATTGGTAAACAACTGGGCGACACCCTCGTCCATCAATTGCTCGATACCCTTGTTCAATTGCTTTGCCTTCATCGGATCTGCGTTCTCTATATATTTAAACATTTCGGGCGAGAAGCTCGGCAATCCCTTGAAATGCAATTCCTCTCCGGAAGTCAACGTATCCCCGATCTTAAAGTTCCCGGTATCCGGCAAACCGATAATATCCCCGGCAAACGCCTCATCCACCACTTCTTTCTTCTGAGCCATGAAAGCCGTCGGGCTACTGAAACGCATCATCTTACCGAAACGTACATGCTTATAGTTCGCATTACGCTCAAAACGACCGGAACAAATCTTCACAAAAGCGATACAACTACGATGGTTCGGGTCCATATTCGCATGGATCTTGAAAATAAAGCCGGTGAAATTATCCTCATTCGGGTCTACCACACGCTCTACCGCATGGATCGGACGTGGCGAGGGAGCGATACGAATAAAGCAATCCAATAGCTCTTTCACACCGAAGTTATTCAGAGCGGAGCCAAAGAATACCGGAGCGATATCCCCATCCAAATACGTATTCACATCAAATTCGGGATAAACCCCCTCTATCAACTCTATATCCTCACGAAGCTTCGCGGCTTGCGTAGGATCAATATAAGTCTCGAGATCCGGACTCGTGATATCCTTGAATTCCACATTCTCCGTCACATATTGCTTACTCGGGGTATATAGGTTCAGTTTCTGCTCGAAAATATTGTATACGCCCCGGAAACGTTGTCCCATATCGATCGGCCAGCTCAATGGGCGTACCTTTATCTGTAATTCTTCTTCTATCTCATCCAGCAAATCAAAAGGATCTTTACCATCACGGTCCATCTTGTTGACAAAAACGATCACCGGAGTCTTACGCATACGGCAAACCTCCATCAACTTACGAGTCTGCGCCTCTACTCCCTTGGCGATATCGATCACGATAATAACGCTATCCACCGCCGTCAAGGTACGGAACGTATCCTCGGCGAAATCTTGGTGCCCCGGTGTATCCAAGATATTAATCTTATGATCGGAATAATCAAAAGCCATTACGGAGGTAGCTACGGAGATACCGCGTTGCTTCTCAATCTCCATCCAGTCGGACGTGGCAGTCTTCTTGATTTTATTAGACTTCACCGCTCCCGCTACATGGATAGCGCCACCAAATAACAATAATTTCTCGGTAAGCGTAGTCTTACCGGCATCCGGGTGGCTGATTATGGCAAACGTTCTTCTTCTTTCAATCTCTTCTGAATACTGGCTCATTCTATTTTATATGTATATATTGTTATCAGTTACACTTTGTTATTCATGCAGTAGGCCAAGCTAGTCTCCCAATGGGGAATCGTCAGTCCGTACGTGCTTTTTATCTTACCTTTATTCAATACGCTATAATGCGGCCGGCTGGCCGGTGTCGGATAATCCTTGGTCTCTATGGGTATCACCCGGTTATTCATACCTGCTATTTGCAAGATCTTTACCGTAAAATCATACCAGCTACACACCCCCTCGTCCGAGAAATGATAGATACCCGGTATAAATTTACCCGCCTCGGCACGTTCCAGCACGGCAAGCATAGCGACCGCTAAATCTCCGGCATAAGTAGGCGTACCCACTTGGTCGAATATGAAACGCAACTCATCCCGCTCCTTTCCCAAACGCAATACCGTCTTCATAAAATTGTTTCCATACTCGGAATACAACCAAGCCGTACGGATAATCACGGAATCCGGACACACCTCCATCAAGGCCTGCTCTCCCGCCAGTTTCGTACGTCCATATACGGAAACAGGACAAGTCGCATCGCTTTCCAGATAAGGACGGCAACTCGTTCCATCGAACACATAATCGGTAGATACATGAATCACCTTCGCACCCACGGCATGAGCGGCCTCACCTAAGTTCCGTACCGCATCCCGGTTGATGCGCATACACAGATCCTCATGCTCCTCCGCTTTATCCACCGCCGTATAAGCGGCGCAATTCATGACATATTGAACATCATTTTCCAAGACATATTTCCGGACGGCCTCCTTGTCGCAAATATCCAACGTATCTATATCCGTAAAAAGAAAATTATAGCCGGGATACTGGCTGATACGAGCGTGGATAGAACTTCCCAATTGACCGTTCGCTCCGGTTACCAAAACTGTCTTCATGTCTATATCTATTATTAATCCTCTAGTTTAAGTTCCCCTTTCATATCTTCCCGATATTTCTCGGCGAGCAACGCAAGAAGGAACTGATTTGTTTAATACCCTCTAACGTCTCCGCACTCACCTCTTTCCCTTGCATACGCAAAAGCAGATAGCCATATACGGCGGCGAAACAAGTTTCCAACTCCGGCAGATCCTCTCCACCCGATTTAGCCCGGAGCTGTACGATATAAGGAAGCGTCTTATAATAAGCCGCGCTATAAACCATCTCTTTCGGAGATTTCAAAAGACGGAGATGCAAATCGGTCAAAGCAATAATCACATTCTTGTTCAATTGAATATGACCTTTCTCCATCACCCCTTCGCTACGCATCATCTCGATCAATTCCTCGTACCATTGAGCGATTTCCTTCTTCACCTCCTCGGGCTGGTCGTAATGGGCGATCACCGTGCGGTTGATCGAATCCATATCGAACTTATTCGCCCGGATCAAGTCCTCAACCTGCCACATATAAAGCAGATATTCAGCGATATTCTCTTTTCTTTTTTGTCTAGCTATTATCATATCGGCAAAGATAAACTATATTCCGATAACGCTTGATAAAAATCCGCATCTTTAACGCCTAACTGCCGGCAAGCCAAACGTGCCGCATTCAGATTGATCAAGAAATAGCGATTGGGAATCCGCACCGGATAGTCTCCGTAGCGAGTATGCAGAAAAGTCTGCCCGTCTTTCTCCACGACCGGATGTTCCTCAAAAGGGATAGCGGTGATATCGCTCCGGACGTCCCCTGCCAACTGACTGACAGTATCATCACCTCCAAAATAAATCAATTTCCCTTCCCGCTCAATAGAAACGGAGAAAGATTGATAAGTGGATAAATAGGCCTCCGGAGTCGCATGATCCGTCTCGGTAGACCAAGATAAATTCGTCAGGATGGCGATATGCGGGCGATAGAATTCCAATTGGAAACGCTTGTCCAAGGCAGAGGTGATATGCTCATCTCCTTCGATCAAAGCGATACGTGCCTCATAACTCAAATGTACCCGACTCGGAAGCGAGTCCACCTTGCTAGTCAACGCATAGTCGAACGCCAACTTTTGCCGGCGCAACGCACAGACCATCATGGAAATAATCGTCTTCTTTCCACGACTACCCGCCACAACAACCCGAGTTTTCGACCGAGTCCGTTGAAATATAAATTCCGGAATGGATTGGATTAACATCCCCAATTCCTTCGCACGCAATAATTCCGGGTTATCTTGCTTTACTTTAGCACCCAAAACCACCGAGTGAATATCTTTTATTAATTTCTCCGGAAACCACCCATCCCCATAACAGGTACAGCCCGCGTTATGAAGTCTTCCTATCATCTCTTCAGTCAGACCACAACCGGAAGCGCTTACCTCATATCCTTTTTCTCGAAGTGCTAGGGCTAGATCTAAAACCAAAGGTTCGGTTACGGAGATCAAATGAACTTTTCGCATCGTTTTGATTTTAGCGCAAAAGTACGACTTTTATAAATACCTTCGGCACAAAGAAGTGAAAAATTAGATGCCCTCGATATGTTTAATGGTCGTAGTGTCTTCTTTTCGTGAAGCCTCGACCAGCCTTTCCTTCGAGATTATAACCGGAGTATGTATAAATTCCGGAACATTAAACGAGAACAGGGAGCATTCATAATAATCCGGAGACGCTTGCGGTAACAAGAAAGGTTTACCGCACTGCCCCCGCTCATCCACATGTACCAAATACGGGCGTGTGAAAAGCCCATCGTCCCGGCGGCTGGAAAAGACAAACCAACGACTATTGCCGCTCCAAGAATGATAGCTCTCTACATCCGGGCTATTCACTTCCGGCAAAGAATCGATTGCCCCGGTAGACAGATCCAGCATATGCAAATCCGCATCCTTATGCCAAATAGAGAAATTGCCATAATCGGACACCGTATAAAGTAGACGCTTCCCATCCGGGGAGACTCTCGGGAACTTAACACTCCGGCCCGCTTCTCTCGCATTATATAAGGTATCCACTTGGGTTCCAATCGAACCGTCTTTCGGATCAAAAGCGACTCGTAACAGGTTATACCGGACATCCCGATAATTTTCTGGCATACAGACAGAATCCGCCGAACAGAACAGCAGATAGTTGCCATCCGGAGTAAAAGTGGGAAAAGTCTCATAACACGCCATAGAAGCCAATAATGGCGAACTGAATACCCTCTCCTTCTCCGTGTCATAGATCAGCACGTCCGATTCCACGTCATATACCTCAATCCGATTCTCATCGGAAAGATGGAAGTCTTGGTGGGTCTCATTGGTAGAAAAAGCGACATACCGGCCGGATGGATGCCAATACGGATAAACGAACGAAGCCGGCTTACCGTCCCGTTCCAACGCAATCTTCTTTACCTGCCGATGATCAATCAAGTAAGTCCCATTATGAGAACCCCGCTGATGAAAAAGCATTTGTTCCCCTTGTCGCTCACAAAAGGCATGGCAGTTCATACAACTATTATTTGTCGATTGGTTATCAAGAATAGACTTTTCAACATAGTTTTCAACACATCGTTGATAAATCCCCATCTCGTTCCACATTCGATATCCGGGAAAAATACGGCGATACACCAAATAAGCGTCAACGGAATCTCTTGACACATAGATAGGGAAACTCATTTGTTTCCAATCACTTTGAGGTTCTCGAAAATAAACCGTCACATCTATTTGTTTTCCTTGTGCGTCCTGCGATAAGACCTTCCAATCCGTTTCCGGCATGTTGAAAACACCATGATCGGCTGCGATTATCAACTCCCCATTCATAGTTTTCAACCGAATTATCCCCTGTAGCTGTTGATCAACCAACTTGAAATTGGGAGGGGCTATATTGACTGGTACAGTAACTTCCCTGTAATCTGGAAACACGTCAGTTTCTCCTTGTTCCGCTTGCGCAGGAACTTCCGGTTTACAAGCCACAAGTCCCAAAAGACAACCTATAATCCAACAGATAGATAATCGCTTCATTGTTCTTCTCCTTTAAAGATCTTGAAATAGTAATAATACCAATAGGTATCTCCAAATTGTCGATACATCGAGGACACATCCACTTGGTTGGCAGATCGTCCCAAAACCTGCTTGAATTCCCGGTATCGGTCTACGATCTCCGGCTGTATGGAATAGGAGGAAAGCGATATACTGTCTTTATCCGCCAACAACAATCCGGCTTCTTGGAAATGCCGGGGTATCGGTTCCCCCTTCATGAAAGGTGTTTCTTCCAAGAATCGGCCAAATGCATCCAGCTTCTTACCCAACAAATAATAACATCCCCGGTATTCCCAACCGATCCGATGATCCGGAAGATTGTATCCACTCCATAAGGAATCGACAGGTACGGACAAACTCAGTCGATCCCTTTTCTCAACAGGCATATATTTGTCACTCAACTCCGGATCTTTATCCATTAATTCCGGATGTACCAGATAGGTAGCATAACGGCAAGCCCAATCTTTATAGAATGGCATAGCGGCAAGCAAGTCCAAATATTTCTTGGCCAGCGCCACCTCACCCCTAATCAGACAAACTTGCACGAAACGTTGCATCATGCGGGCACTCCCTTTACGTTTGGCTTGCGTAAATCCGTCCATCGCAAAGCTTTCAGACAAAGAGACATCGCCAACAAGAAAATGAACATCGCTCAATAAACGATCCATGTAAAAGGTCTGATTCCAATCGGCACATAAACTTTTCGTTCCTTTCTGATCGAAAGTAAACATCCGGTCGGCCAATTCTCCCTTATGGGCCAACGACATATTCAAATAGTTTAAGCTAACATAATTATAGATCTGCTTTCCCCGGTACTTATCAATAATGGCATCCCATTGCCTCTCCCTGGCCAAGAAAGAGAGCTCGTCAAGCATCATGCGTTGCGCATGCCAAGGTTCCGGCAGGCAAACCGGATGGATACCAGCGCCGTGATCAGACAAACAACAAGGGCTACCCGATCCATCCATTACTCTTCTCGCCAATCACCGGAACAAAGCGAGCGAATAAAGCAACACCGACAATCGAAAGGGTAAAGAAAGTCCATACACGATACATATAATAATGAGGTAATCGCTGTATCTCCAGATAGGCTTCCGGCATCCATCCATCAGACAAAGGTACAGGAATCCCTAACCATCCGCTAAACAAATAGATAAAAAGCGCTGGGATCAAGCAGGCAGCGGCGGCCAATCTTTTCCGCGACGTTTTGTAGCGGAGTAAGGCTAACAGCGTATATAAGAAAGCGTAACAGACCGAAAGAAGCCCGGTCAGCCCACATAAAAAAAGTGTAGAGGCAATTCCGTATCCGGCAATAGAACCCGCCCGACGCACCTTTAGCGAGAGCGACAAAGCTAAAAGCATCAAAACCACGCCAACGTCCCGTCCACCAAATACTCCCCATGAATACTCATCTTAACCAGATACAGGACCGGCAATAAAGAAAGGAACAGCAGGTAGGTCTTGTCAGAGAAACAACGCAAGATCCTATAGACCATAAACCCGCAACCAACGAGTAAAACCGTATGGAGAACCACCGCCGACATAGGCTGCCGGTAGTATTGAATGATCCATTGCCCGGCGACAGCGCAAAATCCTCCCGGCTGAAAAAGGAACTCCCGGATATACCACCACTCAGGTATAAACAATTGCATCTCCTCCTGACCGACAAACACAAACACGCCAAAAAGCAGGAAATAATAAAAAATAGCAGCTGCCGAAAAAGACCAGAAAAGCGTTTGTTTCCAGTTCATATACTTAATAGATTATTATTCCACCAACCATCGCTCGATGTTACGGGTCACAGAGGAGAAGTTCACGCCGATCTTAAAAACTTGCCGCGGATCACTCGCAAAAGGAAGCGCATACTGTTTTTCCTCTATCTGGCGCAACGCCTCCTCGGCGGTGCCGTTCAGCTTGAATTCCATCACGTAGATATAGCGATCGGTCTTCAGAACGAGATCAATACGCCCTTGTGAGGTATGATATTCCACCTGCGTATAAAGTCCAACCAACTTAAATACGATAAAAAGCACGTTCCGGTAATGCAACTCTGTATCACGCTCCGGCTTCTGACCGGCGATCACCTCATAGGGTGTATCAGCGAAGAAGCTTTGCAAACGGTGGAAGAACGCATCGTAATCACCGGAGCGTATCTCTCGTACGAATTGCCCGATCTCGAAAGGGGTCTTGGGCGCACTAACACTCGTGTAAAATGGAAGGAGATATTTCACGAAACCTTCTTCCACTTCCCGGTTCGGGAAACCTAGCCGGTAGATACCAAATTCAGGATCGTAATCCTTGATCGTCAAGTAACCACTCTGGTAGATTACGGGAACGGGATTTTTCGAGGCAGCATCAATACTGTTCAACACATCCGCATCGGTCTCCGTGTTCGCCATCTCGTAAAGGTCGTAATGGGTATGCTTGAGTAATTCAACGAGGTAAGAGGGCGTACCGGTCTCGAACCAATAATCTCCGAACTCCATCTTGGCGAAGGTATTCAATAGGCTAAAGGATTGTATATTCCCGCAGATTGGCGGTAAAATGGTATCCGTCATAGCGCTCCTTGAGTTTCTGGCTGGTTTCCTCATAATCCAGTTCCTGTGTCTCAGCCAGCTCCTTCAACTCCTCTTCTAGGTAGGCATGTATCTCTTTCTCCGTGATGCCACATATCTCGACGTAGCGATTGTCCATCGAGATATCCATAAGGTTATTCAAATCGCTGAACACGCTTACCTTACCAAACTTCGTCACCCCTGTCAACAAAGCGAAACGAATGGCTCTATCCATCGTCTTTAACACGCCGTAGAAAGGCTTCAACATATTCCGCAATTGCGTTTGCGTCTTTTCATCGTGCAGGTTTTGCAGCAAAGGCTTGTCGTACTCGTCAATCAATATCACCACGCGATGCCCGGTCTGGCGGTAAGCCTGTTCTATCACATAACTGAAACGTTCCTCCAAGGCACGATCCTGTTTCTCCGTTCCATATAAAGCCTCCCATTTCTCCAAGACTCATTCAAGATACTAGTCAGAGCGGCAGTATCTTTATAATGACGAGCATTCAAGTCCAAATGCAAGATCGGATATACCTCCCAGTCTTTCTCCAACCGTTCCATCGCCAACCCCTCGAACAGCTCCCTCTTTCCTTGGAAATAGGCCTCCAACGTAGATAGCAAGAGACTCTTGCCGAAACGCCGCGGACGACTCAAGAAATAGTAACTTCCGGTCTTAACCAACTGATAAATCAAAGCTGTCTTATCAATATAGAGATAACCGTCTTTACGGATCTTCTCGAAGTTCTGTATGCCGATAGGATAAATTGTCTGGTTCATAGCGATGATCGTTTAGATATACTTACCATGAACAAAGATAGACATTCCTTTTTATCGGAACAAGATAAGAACATATGATCTCAAAAACTTTCCTTGACAATACGCTTGACTGGCAGGAAAAAACGCTTGATCAAACGCAATTCCTCCCATTTTGAATAAGAACTAATAGCAGATCACATCGTTGAAGATAATACAGAGATCGGTCATATTCTCCCATACAAGTTATATATCCTCTAAGACCGTAACTTAAAGAATACAATCCAATCATTCGTATTATCATCTATTTGGGATACATCCACACCCTTCAAAAACGGATAGGTATCTTGATAATTCGGGGCCGCTTTGGCGATTTCCCCTACGACCTCTTTCAGCTCTACGGCATTGACCAGTTGGTAAAACTCCCGGCTCTTCTCATCATATCCGTCCGGTGCCCTGTAGCCTCCGAAGAACAAATCGTAAGGTTGCCCCCAGTTCTTATTCAGAAGATAAGTATCCGACTTACGGTTATAATAAACCACACATGGATCCCAGATCAAAGAAGGCGCAAACACAACCCAGTCGTCCGTAACGGTCAAGCGATCAAATGAGAGAATGGCCTTATCTCCCTCGCAGTATTCACGGAACCGGTTGGCGATCTCCTCATCCGTACCACTAAACATATCGGAGGGGATATTCATGCCTTTGAAGTCAAGCGTGGCGAAGGCAGACACGGTATCTTCCAGCTGATAGATGGATGGATCAAAATAATTTGTCAACAAGATCCGATCGCCATATCTCTTCAACGAATGATAGGTGGACTGAGAGATTTGCTGTTTCAATAAGTTCTTATCGCTAGGTAAATATTCGGAGATCGTACCATCCGGACGATATAGGGTTAGCTGATAAGGCTGGATATAATTGGAAGCGACAGCTATCGTGCCATCTTTAGCGACAGCTACCTGACGACCATCATTTTTCAGGGGAACAGTTTTGAGATAATTACCCTCATAGTCATACAGCTGGATCTTCGTATTATCCAAAGCATAAACCTTATTGTCAAACAAAGCCATATTGAATAGCACGTTATATTCCTCCGGGCCTTGCCCGTTCCGAAAGATATTGTTCTTGAACTTACCATCCCTGCCGAAACGGAAAATCACACGCTGAGAAGCATCTAAAAGGAATATATCATCATCTGCCAAATGGATGGTAGAGGCGGAGCCTTTAAACAGGATACTGTCTCCCGACTCCAAAGGTAACAACCGGATCTCCATACCGGCCAGAAATCGATCAATACTTTCTTTGGGTGATTCCGACTTCAAATCTACTTGATAGACAGATAGAGTCTTCTCTAGTTGTGCCTCATTTTTCTTTTCGGTACAACCTTGCAATAATAATACACCGCAAAAAAACAAGCTAATTAATTGTTGTTTCATCACGTTATAAATCAATCAAAATTATATGCCGGAAAACGCAGTAGTACTTACTTCGTCTACGAATATATACTTATTTGCCCGATGAAGTACATATTCTCCAGTCAAGTAAGTACTACTGCGTTTTCCACGCCATATCAGAAAAAGGAGGTATGCCTCTGCAACATACCTCCTTTTTTATATTAAGTTTAACTTATTAATATCCCGGGTTCTGTTCCAACAACGGGTTCGCACCCAATGACAATTGATGCAATGGATAACGATTGTATTTCTCATCGTTCGTAGCCTTATGATCCCACCAATCCTCTGTCACATATGCGTCCCAACGGATCAAGTCCGTACGACGACGGGCCTCGCGCAAGAACTCTTGCATCCATTCCTTCAGCATACGGTATTTATCCAAATTGGCAGCGGTAACAGGATCCGGGTCGTTTCCACCCTCGAAGTTACGCTTACGGATGGAGTTGATGATATCGGCCGCACCATTCTTATCGCCCAAACGCATCTTACATTCCGCCAAAGTATAATAGATCTCTGTCAGACGAATTACAGGACAATCTGGGTTGAAACGTTCCTTGAACTCATCTTGATTAGGCAGAGGACTAAATTTAAGAACACGCACGCCTGAGTTCTCCTCTGCATCGGCAATCGTAGAAGTCAGGTCCTTAAGACTGGCTACCGTATTGCCACCTGGCTGATATGAGCGATCTGGTCTACGACATTCAAGACCTTGCCGGCATACTCGCGGGCACCCAAGCATTTGTACTCGGGGAAATCCGGGTTTTGCAACTCACCAACGATAAACATACCACGGTATTTGCGACCACCCTCATATACATACTGCTGCTTACGGATATCCTTGTCGTTGAATGTCTCGTATGGATTACCTACGTTAAACTTATACAAGTTACCCTCCGGATCGCGACTAGGGCATAGGCAAAGCCCATTATTACCACTAGCATCCTGCAAGCCCCCTAAGAAATCCTTGAAATTATAGGAAGAGTGAAGGCAGTCAAACCACCATCCGTCTCACCTTTGGCATTCTCGGAAGGTACTGTCCAGATAATCTCCGGACAAGTCTCATTACCCCAACCAAAGATCTCGGTGAAATGGTTGGCCAATTTATACTGACCATACTTTCCATCGATAATATCCTGACAAATCTTAGCGGCCTCCTCATACATCGGTTTATTGATATACGATTCAGCGTTGAAATACAAACGAACCTTCAAAGCCGCAGCCACAGCACGATGGATAACGTTCGTCTCGGGTGCTCCCAAGGTCTCCTTCAACGGAAGATTCGGCATAGATACATCCAACAAGGAGTCGATAAAATGGAAAGTCTCCACATCTGTAGCACGAGCCTTCACATCCTCCTTCGTAGATGTGTAAAGAGGCATACCACCAAACATGTCCAAACCATCCAAATAAAAAGAGGCAGCCAATACGTTCAACTGATTAATCATTGATACACGATCCTCCTCAGTCAAACCCACCGATACGAAATCAATATTCTCCAAATCCTCCAAGGCACTCCACGACTGAGCCACACCCATCGTCGTCAAGTCCCATCCATCCTTCATCGGGCTCATATCATCCATAAAATGATGATGATGCATGTTCTGATAAACGGCGCCATCAAACCAGTCATTACCACGAGTAGGCACACACATAGCATCAGTTCCCACTTCCATCAAGCGCACACGAGCGTCGTTATGAGCTACCCACCAACGCCAATGCGTAAAAGGACGATTAAAACGCGACCAAATCGCGTCTGCATTCGTATAATACGTGTCGGGAACAACCTGCGAATAGAAGGTAGGATCCACATCACATGAGGTACCCAGCAGCAAGCAAGCAGCCCCGGCTACCATCCAATTTGTTATCTTGCTAATTTTCATTTTCTTCTTACCTTTTTTAGAATGTTACTTGAATACCTAAAGTGTATGTGCGGACAATCGGGTCACAGTTCCAAACCTTATCGGTACCACCTGTCCAGCCTGTGATATCTACCTCTGGATTATGTCCGCTATATCCTGTAATAGTCGCTACATTGCCGACAGTTCCATATACGCGCAGGCGCTCTGCCCATTTTGTATACTTATTCAACGCCAATGTATAACCTAACGTAATCGCATCTATCTTCAAGAACGAGCCATCCTCCAAGAAGTAATCACAAAGCTGCTTCACGCCGCGAATGTCCTTAAACTTCGGATCGTCAAGCGCCGGTTTCCAAAGATTCCACTGGCCGGCACCACTCTGTCCCTGGATACCCAAGTACATCGGATAAGTATTCAAGACATCGAAACCTATCCAACTACGCATATTAATACCCAAGTCAAAATTCTTATAGGTAAAGGTATTGTTCCATCCCATCATCACCTTAGGTAGATAATTACCGATATATTGTTTGTCGTCTACACTCTTTTGGGAAGCAGGTATAACCTCACCATCCTTATTGTACAAAAGGAAGTCTCCTTTATCGTCGAATCCAGCGAATTTCCACATATGGAACGCACCGATCTCTGCCCCCTCTTCAATACGAGAGGCATCGCCCGGCCATCCCGGTTCATCCATAGCGTTACCATCCATACGTGAATTGTTACCATACATCGTAAGGATCTTACCTGAGTTATGGCTCATATTCAAGCTGGAAGTCCAAGTGAAGTCCTTATTCTGGATGATGTCACCACCAACCTCGAACTCCCATCCTTTACTCTCCATCTCGCCAATATTCTGCCATTGCTTGCCATTTGGATACGGTGGCTGTGGAACATTCACCTCGTAGATCATGCCATCGATCTTACGACGATAGTAATCGAACTTACCATACATACGGTTGCCAAAGAATGAGTAGTCCACACCGATATTCCACTCCTTCTTCTCCTCCCATCCCAAATAAGGATTCACGTTAGAGCTCGGACCATAGACATAAGCCCAGCTTCCGCTAGGAAGCATCCAGTATTGGTCGCGGCTCAACGTATTAGCCATATAGGAAGCATCGAAGTCGTTATTACCTGTAACACCATAACCAAAACGAACCTTCAAGTCGCTCACCCAGTCAAACTCCTTCATGAACTCCTCGGCAGATACACGCCAACCTCCGGACAACGCCCAGAAGTTACCCCAACGGTTCTCGGCGGCAAACTTGATGATCCCTCATGACGGATTGTGGCAGAAACCATATATTTGTCATTGTAAGAGTAGTTGGCACGAGCATACAATGCAAACAGGCGCTCTGTGATATTCTTGCCTGATCCCATGGCAGCCTTACCATCTGTCAGATATGAACCCGCACCTAAGTCCCAATATTTCAGTCCCTCAACACCGAAGTCATAGTTCTCAGCATTGAAATTCTCTCCATTCTTCTCGAAATAAGAGTAACCAGCAACGGCATTCAAGCTATGGCCACCCTTGAACTCCTTCAGATATGTGAAGTAACCCTCAGATGTAAGGTGCTCAGTCTTTGAGAACTCAAGTTTAGCCCAACCGCCACGGTTGTTTGTCACCTCATCGCGGTGGTAACGAGAGCGGAACTGGTGGAGCTCCCACTGACGGTTCTCGTAACCCAATGTCTGAGAATAGCTCAATCCCTCAATGGGCTTGATGTTCAACTTCATTGTAACCTCAGGCTTGAACCACTTGTCCAATCCCTCATAGTCGGTCAACATACGGTCGGCTACGATATTATAGTCCAATGTCTCGCCAGTCCACACATTATAGCCTGTCGGGCTTTCCGGGTCAAATGGCGAACGAGTCGGGTTATTATACAACGCCTGCTTGAAGTTTGCCTTCTTATCCTCATCCGATCCATCGGAAGTACGAGCAGTCTGACGATAATCCACGATCGGACGGATCTCTAACCAACCATCGAACAGCTTAAAGTTTGCATTCAAGCGTCCACCATAGTCCTTACGGTTATCCTTAATCGTGATGCCTTCGTTGGTCTCATAGAAGAAAGAGGTGTACACTTGTGCGTTCTCGGTACCTAGCTCCAAAGAGAGGTGATGTTTTTGCGAGAAGTTATCCTTCTGCAAAAGAGCGTCCCACCAATCAGCGTTCTGCCCGTAATCAGTGATATTCACGTCCGTACGATTGCGATATTCATCGGCGGTCATCATATCCGGACGGCCATAGTTTTGTTTCTTCGAAAGCTCAGTACTATAATTCAATTTTACTTTACCATTCGTGTTAGAACCACTCTTCGTTGTGATCAAGATCACACCCGAAGCAGCACGTGTACCATAGATCGCACCAGCGGAAGCATCTTTCAGCACATCGATAGATTTGATATCGTCTTGGTTCAAGGCACGAATATCACCTCCCGGGAAACCATCGACAACGATCAATGGAGCCTTACCGGAGTTGATAGAGGTCAAACCACGCAACTGGATCGTGGTCGTACCATTGGCACTACCATTATTTTGCAAGATCAAACCGCTGATCTTACCTTGCAAAGAGCTGGTGATATCGGCACCACCCACACCCTTCATCATATCGCCGGCAGACAATGAGGTAACGGAGCTGGTCACTTGCTTCTTCTCCATCGTACCGTAACCTACTACCACGACCTCTTCAAGAGCCTGGGAGTCTTCCGACAACGTAACATTTATAACACTTTGACTGCCAACCGGGACGTCCTTGGTCGTGTAACCGATATAAGAGATTTCCAAAACAGCGTTTGCGGGCACATCTTGCAACGTAACCGAGCCGTTCATGTCGGTTACGTTACCGATAGTAGTTCCCTTGACCAACACGTTCGCACCGATCAACTCACCCATTGAATCTGAAACCTTAACCGTAACAGTCTTACCATTTTGCATGACCGATTCAACATTCGGTCCGTAGTTGTGCGAGGGTTCCACAGCCGCCAATCCTTGAATGGAGGCCATACATAGGAATCCCGTGGTAAGCATCATAACACTTGGTTTGAACAAGCTTAAACACAATTGCTTGCTCTTCTTACTACATTTTTCCATCTTTATTATTAAATGGTTATAATTAATTGAGATTAACAATATTCAAACACCAAAAACCTACTTTCTGCTATCTCTGAGCGCAGTCCCTAATAAAAATGACTAGCTAAAACGTTCGTTTAGACTAGTCGTCCGCGAAGTTAACCATTAATTTAAATTAAGCAACATTCATTTAAATCATTTTCGATTCTATTAGTAATAAGACTTATAATCAATACATTACATCCAATATTAAAATTGTGTCAAATGCACTATCCCATCCATCAAAATGACTAGTCTAAACGAAGGTTAGTCCTCGTCCAAAGTCTTGATAATGGTAGATGCTATCTTGGATGAACTCTTGCGGCTGCTCTTTCTGAGTTTATCCGGGTTCTCAAGATTCATGCAGGTAAAGAAGTTATTCCCCCTATATACCTCATTTTTATCTTTGTCGAATAAGGTATAGCTGACGATATGGAAAAGCGTGCGCAAGGGTTGGTCTTGCCATTTAAGATAATGCTGGTTTAATACTAGCAGATAATCAGCGTCAGCATTATCCAATACCTTTTGTAACTCTTCGGTCGGCACGGCTGAAAGATCGGAATAGCAATCCTCGCTCTCCCCGTTAACCTTGATCTCATTCAGTACCTGTCCGGTCACTTGTGTAGCGTTTGCCGGAATAAACTTGCAATCTCCGTTCTTTACGGATGCGGCGATATTCTCGGCGATGATCGTATTATACGTTTGGTCGATACTATCCGCTTTCATACCGGTCTCTTCGGCGATCATCCCATTGTAGAAATAGTTTGATTTCACGTTATCGTGCAAACCTACGATGAGAATTTGCTTTGCATGATAATTGTCACCTTCTTTCTTACTTCTTTAGCGTTCGCTGCTATAGAGCTACGGCTAAAAAGAACATAACCGTAAAGATTCTGATTTTAAATAACCTTTCCATGATTCTTCTATTAAATTCTGTGTCTATTAATTTCGGAGGCAAAGATATTAGCGGGGTGTTGCAGGGATATTACGGTTGTATAAAGTAATAGTTACCGATAATCCCCCTGTACCGGCTTGGATATTAAAATCGTGGATTCGTTGTAAAGTCTATTCTACCGTGTGGATGAGTTCAATCAAAAGGCGGTTACCAAGAAACTTTAAGGAGATATAGAAACAAGGGTTGTTTTTAAGGTTCAAAGAACGCTAAAAACAACCCCTGTTATTTTTACTTATTATTCTCGATCCACTTGCGAGCGTTCACGAACGCCTCGATCCATGGAGTGACCTCGTCGTTCTCCTTACGGTCGGCGGGGTAATAACCGCACTGCCAAGGGAAGATCGCACG